>Ga0209348_1000013_pt1 | contig 242188 bp, 223 predicted proteins | sample ETNvirenome_2_30_FD_184065 | JGI IMG/M metagenome (GOLD analysis project Ga0209348, IMG submission 184065) | Marine viral communities from the Pacific Ocean - ETNP_2_30 (SPAdes) (version 2) | ecosystem: Environmental > Aquatic > Marine > Oceanic | place: Pacific Ocean | collected 2013-06-22 | reverse complement strand
GAGAAATCCAAGTCGTTGGTCTGGTGAGACCAGAAACTGGGATAAGATCGGAAGCGTGGAGTTAAATCCGGAGAATAAAAAAGAAGCAGCTTAACAGCTCAGGCGACAACTACCTTGAAAAACGCCGCTAAAGTTAAGTCAGAATTTTTGGCGAATATGAGCCACGAAATACGAACGCCTATGAACGGTATTTTGGGTATGGCACGTCAATTGAGTCGTACACCATTAAGTGCAGAACAAGAAAAAATGTTGGCCATCATACACTCTTCAGGTGCGAGCTTATTAGTAATTATCAATGATATTTTAGATTTAAGTAAAATCGAAGCCTCAAAAATTGAACTGGAAGAACAGCCAATAGCATTAAACTTATTACTCGATGAGCTAACACATTTATTTAAAGCGCAAGCTAATAATAAACAAGTCGAACTGTTTATTTCAGTGTTGCCTGAGGACCCCAATTTTATATTTTTGGGAGATGAAACACGCCTTAAACAAGTGCTTATTAATTTAATTGGCAATGCAATTAAATTTACAGAAAGAGGCAGTGTATCGTTAAATGTGAGTATTCATCAGCTATCGAATGATGAATTTAGCATTACATTCCACGTTTCAGATACCGGAATTGGCATAGCGAAGGAACAGCTTAATAGCTTGTTTGAGGCCTTTTCACAAGCAGATGCCTCAATTACACGACGGTTTGGTGGTACAGGACTCGGTTTAGCCATTTCTAGTAAGCTATTAAAATTAATGGGGACTTCATTGCACGTTGAAAGTGAGTATGGTGTTGGCTCAGACTTTCATTTTGATCTCAATGTTATCCGAACGAATGAGTCTGTTTATAGTGAACAACAGCACATGCAAGAACCCCATGAGCAAGCAATTGATTTCTCTTGGCTGAATGTGCTGATTGTCGAAGATAACGAAATCAATCAAATCGTTATTGAAGCGATGTTGAGTGAGTTTAATATCAGCTCTATCAATATTGCCGATAATGGCGAGCAAGCTATTCTTCAGTGTGAAACACGGGCGTTTGATCTCATTCTTATGGATATGCAAATGCCTGTCTTAGATGGGCCGCAAGCGACATTAAGGATCAGAGAGATGCCTTCCTATAAAAACACTCCCATCATTGCTTTAACTGCCAATGTATTAAGTGCCGACAAACAACGCTGTATTGATGCCGGGATGAATGACTTTATTGCAAAACCAATTAATTATGAGTGCGTTAAAGCTATTTTGTTGAAATGGTGCACAAAAGCAGCTGATGAACGGTAAGGGGAGCTGAGTGAATATTTTACTAAAAGAAAATAAAAAAGCAGCCTCATTGAACCCATACTTTGCTTTAGTGTCGATAGTATTTGTTGTTTTTATAGCAATCGCCGTTAGCTTTTTTGAAGGGCAAGTAAAAGAAGATGTTTTAGACTCGATAGACCAAGAGTTCGTCGAAACGAATCAAAGGCTAAAAGAAATTGTAACAACGACACTGTCAGAATATAAATCAGATTTACGGTTTTTGTATTCAACCCCGCCAATTTCAGGCTTACCAAGAGCCCATTTTAACAATGGAATAGACCCATACGATGGCACTAGTTATCAGCAATGGAAAGAGCGATTAGAAACTATTTTTATTGGTTTTATGGAAAATAACCTCGCCGTTGAACAGGTGCGTGTTATTGCGGTGACTGCTGAAGGTAACGAACTTATTCGTGTTCAGCGTGTTGGCGCATCTGTAGAAGCCTCTGCGGATTATTCATTACAATCTAAAAGTGGCGAGCCTTATTTCTTGCCCAGTACGTTGCTTGAACCAAAGCAAGTGTATATGTCACCACTGTCTTTAAATCGTGAGTTTGGTGAAATTGAATTTCCTTTTAAACCGATGATTCGGTTTTCGATACCAATATACAGTGAGAACGGTAAGCGTTTTGCTTTTTTAATTATGAATGTTAATGCCAGTACATTACTTAATAACCTTAAAGAAACAGTGTTTGATACCTCACAACTTATTATTAGTGGCTCTGATGGAGATTTTATTATTCATCCACTTGAAAGCTATCAATTTTCTAGAGATTTAAATCCCAGTGTAAATTGGCAGGCTGTTTACACCGAAAACATAAAGTACAACGGTATCTATTTAATAAAGTCAAAAGCGAATACCGAAGAACAGTTCTATGTACGTTCAGAAAAGTTGTATACCAGATCAGGTAATAAATATGGTTTTGTTAATTTTAACCTACTTACACCTAAAGAATATGTGGATAATTTGATCAATGAAAAACGCTTGATCACCTACAGCCTGTTATTTGCAGTGATTGTTTTCACATCAATTCTTTTAATTACATTTTATCGTAATGCGATTAGAAGCCAATTACTCGCAGAAACCAGACAAGAAGCATCAGCAATTGTCGATGGTTCTATCGATGCAATTATTGCCCTTAACTTAAAAGGGTATCTGACCAGTTTAAACCATACTGCAGAGCGATTATTGCTCATTTCAAGTAAAGCGGCAGTAGGGAAATCGAGTAAGGAAATTGAATTTCTATCTAATTTACCAATCGATGAATATGTAAAAAAAATACAGAGTTCTAGAGCTCAAATAAAGGACGAGTGCTCATTCGTGCAAGGTAAATATATCGCGCATTACGCTATTTCAGTGAGTCCTGTTTTTTCTGAGCACAGTAACCTAAGTGGTTTGGCTTTAATAATTAGAGACATTAGTAAAGAAAAACAGGCTGAAATTAAAGTTAAACGTCTTAACTCTGAGCTTGAAGCCAAAGTGCGTAAACGTACACACGCACTTGCAGAAGCAAAAGACGAAGCAATTAAACACAGCGAGGTTAAAAGTGCATTTATTTCGAATGTGAGCCATGAACTGCGAACATCATTAAATGGTGTCATTGGCACGCTGAATATTTTGAAACGAGAAGCGCTAACAGATAAGTCACGCAAGCTTGTTGATATGATGGAGTTGAGCGCATCAAGCTTAAACTTATTAATTAACGATATTCTTGATTTGTCGAAAATAGAGGCAGGAAAACTCGACTTAAATATTCAGTTGATAAACCCGCTGCTACTGATTGAAAGTTTGGTGAGCACGTGTGCTGTCAGAGCCTTCGATAAAGGGGTTGATGTGTACTTAGACACCACAGAACTTACATGCGATAAGCTAGAAGTAGACCCCCTTAGACTAACTCAAATTATTAATAACCTGATTAGTAATGCCATTAAGTTTACTGAAAAAGGGTTTATTAAAATTAAAGTGAGTTCGGAGCATGTTGCTAATAATGAATATAAATTAAGGGTTAGTGTACAAGATACAGGAATTGGCATTGATCCTCTTTCGCAAAAACGACTGTTTGGTGCATTCCAACAAGCGAGTAGTGCAATTACCGAGAAATTTGGAGGGACGGGATTAGGAATATCGATCTGTAAGCAGTTATGTCATGCAATGGGTGGAGAAATTTACTTAGATTCAACTTTAAATCAAGGCAGTACATTTAGCTTTTATATTAAGGCACGCGCAAGTGAAAGAAACTTAAAGCAAGAACAGAGATGTTTTTCCTCTAAACATGTTTTAGTGTGTAGTCAAAATGCACATATTATAGAAATAATTGAAAAATTGGTTGTTTTATATGGCGGGCACGTAAGCGTTTCATCGCTTAGTGAATTAGACCTACACGATGATGAGAACATTGATTTTGCCATCATAGACGACGAAGAAATCAATAATAATACGAGCTTAGATCACCTGCATGAAACACATAGCAGCACTCACGTTGTCTTATTGCATCAGTCTGATACTTCAATACCAAAAAGCAAAGCGGGCAAAGTGAGTAAAATAAGTAAACCCCTTACACAAACAGCCCTATTACGCGTTGCAGGGGTTGAGCTGCGTGATAACGAAACACACACGTTATTACATGACAACAGTGATGGTGAGTTCGCAATTTCAAATGAACGTTTATCACAAATTAAAGGCAGTAAGGTACTTATTGTCGATGACAATAAAATTAACTTAGAAGTAGCGAAAGGGGCACTTGACGAGCTACCCATTGAAATACTCACGGCCAACAATGGCCAAGAAGCCATTGAACATTTATTGCAGAGCGAAGCAAGCGGAGCGCCTGTAAACTGTGTACTACTCGATTGTCAGATGCCAACTTTAAATGGCTATCAAGTGTCTGAAAAAATACGTTCAGGTGAGGCTGGTGGCGCTTTTATTAATGTGCCTGTGATTGCAATGACTGCGAGTGCGATGATGGGCGAAAAAGAAAAATGTTTATCAGTCGGTATGAATGATTATCTTAGCAAACCAATTAAAGCAGATGATGTGCTATCAAAAGTTGTGAAATGGATTTTATCTGATCATGAACAGCAAACAGAAGAACACGTTAGCACAGTAGATGAAGCGCAGTCATTATGGAATCGTCAAGAAGCGCTTGTACGGTTACTTAATAAAGAGGCTTTACTAAAAAGAATATGCCAAATATTTATGATCAACGCGCCGAAAAAACTCACTGATTTAAAAGAGCAATTTGCAGTGCAAAATCATGCGGAAGTACATCAAACTGCGCATGCTTTAAAAGGGATGTGTGGTGAGCTGAGTGCCGATAAGCTCAGAAAATTATGTGAAGAAATTGAGTTAAAAGCACGCGAGCAAAACCTCGAAATCAAAGACACACTTCAAAAACTAGAGCGCCTGTTGCCACAACTAATGGCTGAGATAAAAGGGTGGTTAGAATCGCTAGAAAGATGAAATTACTCACGACAGAGCCCGTGTGAATGATGCCTGTGTTATGCACAGGCATCCAGATAAGTGATTATTTTAAATGCTTAAACGTATCAATCATCCACTTTATAAATAACTCTAGCTGTGCGTTAGTTTCACTCGGTTCGTGCTGGACTAAATAGTATTTATCTTTGGTTTTTAATGGCATATCAGTAAAATTAAATAGCCATTGCTCTTCAAACCAGGTTTGACTAATTGGCAAAGGAATAAGTGCAATTCCCATCCCTTGTTGTGCAGCTCGCGCAACCCCGAACATACTATCAACCTGAATAATTTGTTTTGGTGCGAAGTCTTCAATACCTGCATGTTCAGCCCATTGGTGCCATGCCCAAGGACGTGCTTTATGCAGTATTAGGGGCACTTCATTAAGGGCTTGAAAAGGGTTTTCGTGCCATGCTTGCCAGTTTTCTTTATTACATGCCGGTGTATACGACAACGAAAATAATTCGTGTACAACCCCTTCGTGTGGCTTAGATGACGATAATACAATTGATAAGTCACTTTGCTTGGTCAGTTCTTTGCGCGTTTTTAAGGTGTTTAGCTGTAAGTTAGTGTTTGGATGATCGGCGGTCCACTCACTCAACTTTGGCATTAATAATTCACTGGCAAAAAACTCAGGCAGAGTAATGCTTATAGTGATATTTTCTTGTAACTGACTAAATTCATTAATGGTTTTTTCGAGAGCTTTAATCAGAGGTGACACTGAATCATAAAAGTTCTTACCCGCAGCGGTTAAACGAATAGAGCGAGTTTGACGTTCGAATAGCTCAATCCCCAATTGCTCTTCTAATTGCTTGATCTGATGGCTTACGGCTGATGGCGTAAGATAAAGTTGGTTTGCTGCATCTTTAAAGCTCAGTGTGCGAGCAGCGAAACAAAATGAGCGTAGGCCACGAATAGGTGTTTGCATAGTTAATTTCAGTAATTCTCAATAGCGCGTTTTATGAAGTTAAGAGCTAAGCAATTATTATCCCAATATTTAAAAACTAACAGACTAAAGGGTGAATATAGCTAACTTTTGCGATAACGCCTAAAAATTAAGCGTTAATTGCTTGTTTAATCTAGTTTTTCGCCTCAAAAAGCAAAAAAGGCGAGTGTAGCAGTTTTTATTTATTGGTAACAAGTAAAGTGCTCCTTACGTGTTACTCACAAGTTTAGGGCATTTTATACTAATTGTGTGACAAATTGGTGCAGTGAGGGGGATATAAAAGATAAAAAAAATCCCTCTTGCGAGGGATTTTGGGTAACTCAGCGCCATTGGCACTGGGAATGAGGTCGGTACATTGGGATGTCAGTGGTTAGAAAACCATTTCAGGGACATCACCTTCAATAAGCAATTTTCCTGCCGTTTTGCTTATGATTTCATCTACTGACACGCCTGGTGCGCGCTCTAGTAGATGAAAAGCGCCGTCTTTGACTTCGAGTACGGCTAAATCAGTTACGATTTTCTTTACACAGTTAACCCCAGTTAACGGTAAAGTGCAACTTTCTAATAACTTAGAGTCGCCATGCTTACTTGCATGCGTCATCGTAACAATAATATTCTTCGCGCCAGCAACAAGGTCCATCGCGCCACCCATGCCTTTAATCAGCTTTTTTGGGATCATCCACGATGCGATGTTTCCGTTCTGGTCAACTTCAAATGCACCTAATACTGTTAAGTCTACATGACCACCCCGTATCATGGCAAAACTATCTGCACTATTAAATATTGCTGCACCTGTTGCTGCTGTCACGGTTTCTTTACCCGCGTTGATCATATCTGCATCAACTTGGTCCTTAGATGGGTACGCACCCATTCCTAACAGACCATTTTCAGATTGCAGCATGACTTCTATGCCATCGGGTACATAGTTAGCGACAAGGGTAGGGATACCAATCCCTAAATTAACGTAATAACCGTCTTGTAGCTCTTGTGCAACGCGCATAGCTACTTGTTCACGTGATAATGCCATTTTAATGCTCCTTAATCGCGAGTCGTTACACGTTCGATGCGTTTTTCAAAGTTACCCTTGATCACACGATTAACGTAAATGCCTGGGGTGTGAATTTGGCTCGGCTCCAGTTCACCCGGCTCTACGATTTCTTCGACCTCAGCAACGGTAATCTTACCTGCGGTTGCAGCCATTGGATTAAAGTTCATGGCTGTGTGACGAAACACGAGGTTGCCATAGCGATCGGCTTTCCATGCTTTAACAATCGCAAACTCACCTGTAATTGATTCTTCTAAAATGTATGGGCGGCCATCAAATTCTTTAACTTCTTTGCCTTGTGCAACAGGGGTGCCGTAACCAGTTGCAGTGTAAAATGCAGGAATACCCGCACCACCAGCACGCATTTTCTCAGCAAGTGTACCTTGTGGCGTAAGTACTACGTCAATTTCGCCATTAAGTAACTGTTGTTCAAATAAGGCATTTTCACCAACATAAGAGGCGATGATTTTTTTAATTTGCTTGTCGTGTAGCAAAATACCTAAACCAAAGTCGTCAACACCACAGTTGTTAGATACAACCGTTAAGTTTTTTGTTTGTTTACGCTTTATTTCGCCGATAAGTCCTTCAGGAATACCACACAAGCCAAAGCCACCAGCGATAATGGTATCGCCATCTTTTAAACCTTCCATCGCAGCTTCGTAACTCGAAACCACTTTATCAAAACCGGCCATGAGCCTACTCCTTAATTATTCTGCGTGTTCTTTAGAGCAAGTGAAACCTTGCTGACAGGTTGTTTATTTAATGCGCTACAAATAGCCCAACCAGCTTTCGCCAGTCTTTCTAAATCAATTCCATGCTCTATGCCAAGCCCTTGCAGTAAGTAAACTACATCTTCAGTGGCAACATTTCCTGACGCTCCTTTGGCATAAGGGCAGCCACCAAGGCCTGCAACGGCACTGTCAACTGTTGAAATACCTCGCATTAGCGCGGTGTAAATATTTGTGAGCGCTTGCCCGTAGGTGTCGTGAAAATGTACAGCGAGTTTTGACTTATCAATATGTTGCAGTAATAAATCTAATAACTCGTCCACTTTTTTTGCTGTTCCTACGCCAATTGTGTCACCAAGGCTAATTTCGTAACAACCCAAGTCTAATAAACGCTGCGACACCTTTAATACATCAGTGTAGTCAACGTCACCTTGGTAAGGGCAACCCATTACACAACTTACATAGCCACGAACACGAATATTATTTTCTTTCGCAAAGTCCATGACCTCTTTAAAGCGGTCAATACTTTCATCAATCGAGCAGTTAATGTTCTTTTGACAAAATGCTTCGCTGGCTGCGGTAAATATAGCAAACTCTTTAATGCCCACTTGATGAGCGGCTTCTGCACCACGTAAGTTAGGGGTTAGCGCACTTAAATTAACATTAGGTAAGTTTAATGCGTTGATCACATCACGTGAGTCAGCCATTTGCGGCACCCATTTAGGTGATACAAATGCTCCCGCTTCAATATCGTTAAGACCCGCGTTGGCTAGGGCGTTAATTAGTTCGATTTTATCGTGGCTGGTGACGGCTGCTTCATTTTGCAGTCCATCACGGGCACCCACTTCAACAATACGTACACACGCAGGGAACTGTGTCATACCGCCTCCTGTTCCTCGACTATGGCGAGCATATCGCCATGGCTCACTAATTCACCTTCACCAAAACAGTAGCTGGTTAATACACCATCATGTGGAGCATTAAGCGTGTATTCCATTTTCATTGCTTCGATAATTACAACCGCATCGCCTTTAACTACTTCGCTACCCACAGCAACAAGGTGTTTAACGACTGTGCCGTTTAATGGGGCCGCAAGAGGAAGTGCATCACTTTCATGTTCACTAATGTAGTGTTTATCGATGAGTTCAATCACTGTTTGCTGAGCGTTATACATTACAGTGATATGCGTGTCTGTTTGGATAACATGCGCGACAACTTTTTCACCATTAATGACTAAGCGAGCAAGGCCATTTTCAACAGTGCCTGAACTTGTATAGGCAACTGAGTTGAGGTTGATTTTAAAACCATCGGCACACTTTTCAGCTTGCACCGCAACATCAGTAAATGGGATTTTTGTTAGCGCAGCGCTGTTTAGCATAAAGCCAGTTAATTGCTGCCATGGACTCGCACTACTGCCTTTTAGTGTGCTCATGTATGCAAATGCAGCAATTACTGTCGCGAGTGTATGTTGTTGCTCGTCTTTAGCGACTAATTGCGCACCTTGATCTTCAATAAAGTGTGTATCAGGCGCACCAGCTTGAAACGTAGGGTGGTTAGCAAGGTTGTGTAAAAAGTTAACGTTACAACTAAACCCAGCTAAATGAAATTGTTGCAGTGCTTTTGATAAACGACCAAGTGCAGCCTCACGGTTGTCATCGTGAACAATGAGCTTAGCAATCATTGGGTCGTAAAACGGGCTAATTTCATCGCCAGCGGCAATGCCAGTGTCTATGCGTACAAACTCTGATTCAGTCGGGGTGAATAGGGCATCAATACGGCCAGAACACGGGATAAAGTCATTGCTTGGGTCTTCTGCATAAATACGTGCTTCAAAGCTATGACCTTGCAGCTGAATATCCGCTTGTGACAGTGGCAGTTTTCCACCTGCAGCCACATTAATTTGCCAGCTTACTAAGTCAACGCCAGTGACCATTTCGGTTACCGGGTGCTCTACTTGTAAACGAGTGTTCATTTCCATGAAGAAGAACTCATCGCCACACAGTAAAAACTCAACAGTACCCGCACCACGATAGTTAATTGCTTGTGCACAGCGTACAGCGGCTTCACCCATTTCTTTTCGTAGCGAATCAGATAAACCCGGCGCCGGTGCTTCTTCAATCACTTTTTGATGGCGACGTTGTAAAGAACAGTCACGATCGCCTAAATAAACACAGTTGCCATGATTGTCTGCAAATACTTGTACTTCAACATGACGGGGTTTAGTAACGTAACGCTCTAGAAGCACTAAATCATTACCAAAGCCTGCTTTAGCTTCACGCTTTGCCCCTTCAAGCGCACTGATAAAATCTTTTGCATGCTCTACTACACGCATTCCTTTACCGCCACCGCCAAAGGCTGCTTTGATAAGGACAGGGTAGCCAATTTTTTCTGCTTCGGCTTTTAAAAATTCAGTGTCTTGGTTATCGCCATAATAGCCCGGCACTAAAGGGACATTGGCTTCGTGCATAATTTCTTTTGCACGCGTTTTAGAACCCATTGCTTCAATACTTGATGCTGGAGGACCAATAAATGCAATGTCGTTTTGCTCACAGGCTAGGGCAAACTCACTGTTTTCAGATAAAAAACCGTAGCCGGGATGAATGCAATCAACGGAGGTTTGTTTTGCAACATCGATAATTTTATCTGCGACTAGGTATGAGTCTTTGCTTGGTGCAGGACCAATGTGATAAGCCTCATCGGCCAGCTTTACATGTTGCGCGTGTTTATCTGCATCTGAATATACAGCAACCGTAGTTAGGCCCATTTGTTTTGCTGTGCGCATAACACGGCATGCAATTTCACCACGGTTTGCAACGAGAATTTTTTTCAACGTTTTTGTTGTCATAATGGATCCTATTTCTGCCAATTTGGGCTGCGTTTTTCAAAAAATGCGCTGAGACCTTCTTGTCCTTCGTCTGATACACGAATACGCGCAATACGCTCTGCTGTTAAATCGATTAGTGTTTCATCAATGGCTTTACCCGCAACATCATTGATTAGCTGTTTGGCTGCTTTCACTGCAATAGGCCCATTATTAACAAGGCTTTGCAAGTGCTTGTCTAATGCTGTTTGTAAGTCACCGGTCACTTGATGAATTAAACCTAATTGTTTTGCTGTGTGTGCATCAAAGATTTCTGCGGTTAAAAAGTAACGGCGTGCAGCACGCTCACCAATCGCTTTGATCACATACGGACTAATCACAGCTGGAATTAAACCTAACTTCACTTCGCTTAAACAAAATTGTGCATCGTCTTGGCAAATAGCAATATCACAACAGGCTATTAAGCCTAACGCACCACCAAATGCAGCCCCTTGTACGGCACATAGCGTTGGATGAGGGCTTGTTGCAAGCACATGCATTAATTTGGCAAGTTGCTTTGAATCTGCGAAGTTTTCTGCAAAGTCATTGCCAGCCATCGATTTCATCCAATTTAAATCAGCGCCTGCAGAAAAATGCTTACCTTGTGTTTTTAATACCAAAGCACGTACATCACAGCTATTGGCGTGCTCAATGCACTGAATGAGTTCGCTAATCACGTCCTCATTAAATGCATTGTGTTTTTCTGGGCGGTTTAAAACGAGGACAGCCACATTTGATTTTGTTATTTGTAGTGTTACTGACATACGGCCTCCATTACATTCTAAATACGCCAAACTGAGAATCACGCTCTGGGGCGTTTTTAGCAGCACTTAAAGCAAGACCTAACACATTACGTGTATCGGCAGGGTCGATAATGCCATCATCCCACAGTCGTGCACTGGCATAATAAGGATGACCTTGTTTTTCGTATTGCTCGATAATTGGCTTTTTAAATTCGCTAATTTGCGCATCAGTCATGCTTTCGCCTTTGCGTGCTAAACCGTCTTGCTTCACTTGAGCAAGTACGCCAGCTGCTTGCTCGCCACCCATAACCGAAATACGGGCATTAGGCCACATCCACATCATTGTTGGTTCAAACGCTCGGCCACACATACCGTAGTTACCCGCACCATAAGAGCCACCAATTAACACGGTGAATTTGGGTACGTCAGCACACGATACAGCGGTAACCATTTTGGCACCGTGTTTTGCGATACCTTCTGCCTCGTACTTTTTACCCACCATAAAGCCGGTGATATTTTGTAAGAAGACTAAAGGGATATTTCGCTGCGCGCACAACTGAATAAAGTGCGCACCTTTTTGAGCTGATTCACTAAATAAAATGCCATTGTTAGCAACGATACCAACAGGGTGACCAAAAATTTTCGCAAAGCCTGTTACCAAGGTTTCACCAAAGTAACGTTTAAACTCATCAAACGATGAGTCATCAACCACTCGCGCAATGACTTCACGTACATCAAATGGCTTTTTAAGATCAGTACCAACAATGCCGTAAATCTCGTTAATGTCGTAACGTGGAGGTTTTACGTCTTCAAGTAATGGTGCAGTAGGGCGCTGATAATTAATGCGCTCAATACATTGACGTGCAATAGACAGTGCATGTGCATCGTTTTCAGCATAGTGATCGGCCACACCCGATGTTTTACAGTGCACATCGGCACCGCCTAGCTCTTCAGCGCTAACTTCTTCACCTGTTGCGGCTTTTACAAGCGGTGGACCCGCTAAGAAAATAGTGCCTTGTTCTTTTACGATAATGCTTTCATCAGCCATTGCAGGCACATACGCGCCGCCAGCAGTACATAAGCCCATTACCACCGCAATTTGCGGAATGCCTTTACCCGACATACGTGCTTGATTATAGAAAATGCGACCAAAATGCAGTTTATCTGGGAATACATCGTCTTGTTCAGGCAGGTTTGCACCGCCCGAATCAACTAAATAAATACATGGTAAATGGCAACGCTCTGCAATGTCTTGTGCGCGCAGATGCTTTTTCACTGTTAGTGGGAAATATGTCCCTCCTTTAACAGTGGCATCGTTGGCGATAATCATACATTCAACGCCTTTAACACGACCAATACCCGCAACAACGCCTGCACATGGAATCGCTTGCTCGTAAACACCAAACGCCGCAAATTGAGAAATCTCTAAGAACGGCGAACCTTCATCTAATAATGTTTCGATACGATCGCGTACAAATAACTTACCACGGCCAACATGGCGTTCGATTAAAGCAGGGCCACCGCCTAAGCGGATATCGGCCACTTTTTCACGTAAGTCGTTTACAAGGGCAGCCATGTTATCGTGATTTTGCAGAAATTGCGGATCGTGTGGATTAACACTCGATTTTAAAATCGTCATAACTTTAATCCTTATCGGCTTTCAGTGAATAATTCGCGACCAATCAGCATACGGCGGATTTCAGAAGTACCCGCACCAATTTCATAAAGTTTAGCGTCACGTAATAAACGGCCTGTCGCGTACTCGTTGATATAACCGTTACCGCCTAAGATCTGAATTGCATCTAATGCCATCTTAGTCGCTAGCTCTGCTGCATATAAAATGGCACCAGCCGCATCTTTACGTGTTGTTTCACCGCGATCGCATGCGCGAGCTACCGTGTAAACATATGAACGCGCTGCATTCATTTGCGTGTACATGTCGGCAATTTTGCCTTGAATTAATTGGAATTGACCAATTGGGCTATCGAATTGTTTACGTTCATGAATGTACGGTACAACAATGTCCATACAGGCTTGCATGATACCAAGTGGACCCGCGGCTAATACAACGCGCTCGTAATCAAGGCCACTCATTAAGACTTTTACGCCTTCGTTTAAGTTACCTAAAATGTTTTCTTCTGGTACTTCACAGTTTTCAAATACCAGTTCACAAGTATTCGAACCGCGCATACCCAGTTTGTCTAGTTTTTGTGCGGTAGAAAATCCTGGTGTGTTGCGCTCAACGATGAAAGCAGTGATCCCTTTAGGGCCTGCATTTAAATCTGTTTTGGCATAAATAACGAACGTGTCAGCATCGGGACCATTGGTGATCCACATTTTGTTACCGTTAAGAACAAATACGTTGCCTTTTTTCTCGGCCTTTAATTTCATTGATACTACGTCAGAACCTGCATTGGGTTCACTCATAGCAAGCGCACCAATGTGTTCACCGCTGATAAGCTTTGGTAAGTATTTTTCTTTTTGCGCTTGTGTTCCATTACGGTTTATTTGGTTTACACATAAGTTTGAATGAGCACCATAACTTAGGCCAATTGAGGCACTTGCACGGCTAATTTCTTCCATGGCAATAACATGTTCTAAATAGCCTAAACCCGCACCGCCAAATTCTTCAGCTACCGTCATTCCTAATAAACCCATTTCGCCAAGTTGTGGCCAAAGTTGATTTGGGAACGTGTTGTCTAAATCTGTTTGTTCAGCAAGAGGGGCAATCTCTTGGCTTGCGAAGCTATTAACGTGATCACGGATCATGTCTGCGGTTTCGCCAAGTCCGAAGTTCATTTCTTTATAAAGTGAAATAGTGCTCATAATATGTGTTCCTGTGAGAGTCTGTTGACGCGTATAAAAAGGGTGTCAGGTTATTCGTCTAGGTTATTGAGGGTTTCACGACAGCGACGTTCAGCGGTGACTAATTCCATAAGAACAACTTTAATGTCGTCCATTTGTTGGCTTAAATCCGCTTTCTTTTCTGCAATAAGGTCAAGCATAGTCACTAACTGTTTAGCGCTTGATTTATCTGCGTCGTAAAGTTCAAACAAACGGCCGGTTTCGGCAAGTGTAAAGCCTAAGCGTTTACCTCGTAGGATCAGTTTTAGCCTTACTTTGTCACGTTTCGAGTAAATACGGGTTTGACCGTTTCTCTCAGGTGAGATCAAGCCTTGGTCTTCATAGAAGCGAATAGAGCGCGTTGTAATATCAAATTCTTTTGCTAGTTCGCTGATACTAAACGTTTGCTCATTGCTGGCAGGCTCGACTGCTGCACTTTCAAAGTTTGTTTGATTGTCTTGTTTCATGATTTATTTACCTCATTCGAATAACACCAATATAAGTGAAGTTTACGTAAAGGTAAAGTGTCATTGTGAAGTTATACTTTAGACTTATAAGGTTAGCGCTTAAAATTTATTGCAGCGCCTTATTTATATGGCTTTGTGAGGAAATGTTTGATTTTTAATACAGCAAAATACAGATAAGTTTACAGTTTTACCGGCCGCAAAAAAGTTGATTTTAGATTTACGTTGGCGTAAACGTAAATATTATGTATGCTGAATTAAATCGAAATTAAACTATAACAAATTAACTGTTTGGTTACACATGATTTGAACACATGATGATAACCACTAACATGGAGCCAATTATGACTACTGAAGCCGTTGTTATTGTTGCCGCAAAACGCACACCTATGGGTGGGTTTATGGGCGCACTTAGTGGCGCACACGCAACTGATTTAGGGGCGACTGCCATTAAAAGCAGTTTAGAGCACGCGGGATTATCTGCGGATAAAATCGACGAAGTGATTATGGGCTGTGTATTACCGGCAGGTTTAGGTCAAGCACCAGCGCGTCAAGCAATGTTAAAAGCGGGCCTAAATCAAGGCACCGGTGCAACGACGATCAATAAAGTATGTGGCTCAGGTTTAAAAGCGGCGATGTTCGCGCATGATCTAATTAAGTCTGGCTCTATTAATGTTGCTGTTGCTGGTGGTATGGAAAGCATGAGTAATGCGCCTTACATGCTACCTAATGCACGTGGTGGTATGCGTATGGGTCACGGTGAAGTAAAAGACCACATGATGTGTGATGGCCTCGAAGATGCCTATGACAACAAAGCAATGGGCTGTTTCGCACAAGACACCGCTGATCAATATTCAATTGGCCGTGAACAAATGGATAACTTTGCATTAAGCTCGTTAACCAAAGCCAATGCCGCCATTGAATCAGGTGCGTTTGAGAGCGAAGTTGCTGCACACACTATTTCAACGCGTAAAGGCGATGTAACGGTTTCTATTGATGAGCAACCAGGTAATGCTCGCCCAGATAAGATCCCAGGCTTACGTCCTGCATTCAAAAAAGATGGCACTATTACGGCGGCTAACTCGTCGTCAATTTCTGATGGTGCTGCTGCTCTTGTATTAATGCGTGAGTCTGACGCACACGCACAAGGTTTAACACCGCTTTGTCGCATTGTTGCTCACAGCACACATTCACAAGCCCCTAGCGAGTTTACATTAGCACCTGTTGGTGCAATGAAGTCTTTACTAGATAAAGCAGGTTGGTCTGTAGAAGACGTTGACCTTTGGGAAATTAATGAAGCATTTGCCATGGTAACTATGCTTGCAATCAACGAGCTTAAACTCGACGAAAGCAAAGTGAATGTTAACGGCGGTGCATGTGCATTGGGTCACCCAATTGGTGCCAGCGGCGCACGTATTTTAGTCACCCTAATTCATGCATTAAAGAATCGTGGTCTTAGCAAAGGCGTTGCCTCACTGTGTATTGGTGGTGGTGAAGCGGTTGCGATGGCCGTCGAAGCTATTTAAGCATTTTTTAGTCTCTCACAGCCGCAACGTATTTTAAAAACTATCATGTTGCGGCCTCTTAATACCCACTGGGGAGGAGTGCCTCATGCACCAAGTACCTTTATTTATCAACGGCGAATTTACCCAATCAAGTTCAACGCAGCTTATTGATGTTATTAATCCTGCAAACCAAGAAGTTTTAGCACAAGTGCCTTGTGCAACAGATGCCGAAATGGATGCCGCAATTGCTTCGGCTAAAGAAACGTTTAAAACGTGGAAAGAAGTGCCTATTTCTGAACGTGCGCGCATTATGATGAAATATGCCGCGCTATTAAAAGAAAATCACGATGAGCTAGCAACGATTATTTGTCATGAACTGGGCAAAACATTCGAAGATGCGAAAGGTGATGTATGGCGTGGTATCGAAGTTGTTGAACAAGCCGCAAATGCACCTTCGTTAATGATGGGCGAAACCATGGAAAACGTGGCGCGTAAAATCGATACATATTCGTATATGCAACCGCTTGGTGTGTGTGCTGGTATTACGCCGTTTAACTTTCCTGCGATGATCCCACTGTGGATGTTCCCACTGGCTATTGTGTGTGGTAACACGTTTATTCTTAAGCCATCAGAGCAAGACCCACTTACACCAATGCGTTTAGCCGAGCTGTTTGTTGAAGCGGGTGCCCCTAAAGGTGTTTTACAAGTTGTTCATGGTACTAAACCACAAGTAGACCGCTTACTAGAAGACCCTGCTGTACGTGCAATTTCATTTGTGGGTTCGTGTGGTGTCGGTGAGTATATTTACTCAAAAGGCACTGCGAATCTTAAACGCGTTCAAGCTTGTGTTGGCGCCAAAAACCACATGGTTATCATGCCTGATGCGAGTAAATCACATGTTGTAAACAACCTAGTAGGTGCTTCGGTTGGTGCTGCGGGTCAGCGTTGTATGGGTATTTCGGTTGCTGTTTTTGTTGGTCAAGCGAAAGACTGGGTTGATGAAATTAAAGCGGGTTTTGAAAACGTGCGCCCAGGTGTGTGGGATGATGCGAATGCAGCATATGGTCCGCAAACATCAAAAGCGGCAAAAGACCGTATTTTATCGCTTATTGCTGGCGGTAAAGCACAAGGTGCAACCTGTTTAATTGATGGCTCAGACTTTACCGTTGAAGGGTATGAGCAAGGTAACTGGGTTGGTCCAACGTTATTCACTGATGTGACAACCGAGATGGATTTATACAAAGAAGAAATCTTTGGTCCAGTACTGGCGTGTATGTTTGTTGATACGCTTGAAGAAGCAATCGCGCTAATTAATAACTCACCATACGGTAATGGTACGTCATTATTTACCTCAAGCGGTGCAGCCGCGCGTAAATTCCAACACGAAATCGAAGTAGGCCAAGTAGGCATTAACGTGCCAATTCCGGTGCCACTGCCGTTTTTCTCATTCACTGGTTGGAAAGGCTCTTTCTATGGTGATCAACACACGTATGGCAAACAAGGTATTCGTTTTTACACTGAAACGAAAACCATTACGTCTCGTTGGTTTGAGGACGATATTGCCTCGGGTCCAAACATGAGTATTAACCTTAAATAAGCGCCGGTAAGCGCGCTTTATAAGGAATGAGCGAGGCTGTCCTCGCTCTTTAAACACCGATTTATACAAAGAATAAGACAACAATTTAAGAGGTCTACTATGGACTTTAATTTAACCGAAGATCAGCAAGCCTTTGCTGAAACAGCCCGTCAGTTTGCAGAGTCTGAACTGGCACCTTACGCCGCTCAATGGGATCAAGAACACATTTTTCCAAAAGACACCATTAAGGCAGCGGGTCAGCTTGGTTTTTGTGGTTTATACACGCCAGAAGAAGCGGGTGGTTTAGGGTTATCTCGCCTTGATTCAAGCATTATTTTTGAACAGCTTGCGATGGGTTGTACAGCAACCACCGCCATGCTAACGATTCATAATATGGCAACCTGGATGGTAGCAAGCTTCGGTACCGATGCAGTAAAAGAAAAATACTGCGAACAACTTGTCATGGGTGAATTACTTGCCTCGTATTGCTTAACCGAGCCGGGTTCAGGTTCTGATGCTGCATCACTTAAAACAAAAGCCGTTAAAGAAGGCGACGAGTATGTGATTTCAGGCTCTAAGATGTTTATCTCTGGAGCGGGTGAAACTGACTTATTAGTGGTTATGGCACGCACCGGTGGTGAAGGTGCTGCAGGTATTTCGGCATTTGTGGTTCCTGCAGATGCAGCCGGCGTTGAGTATGGTAAAGCCGAAGAAAAAATGGGCTGGAATGCACAACCAACACGCTTAATTAGCTTTGAAGACGTGCGTATTCCTGCTGCAAACTTACTGGGTCAAGAAGGCGAAGGTTTTAAATTTGCGATGCAGGGCCTAGATGGCGGTCGTATTAATATTGCAACGTGTTCGTTAGGTACGGCGCAAGCTGCACTTAATACAGCGCGCGAGTATTTAAAAGAGCGTGAGCAATTTGGCAAGCCTTTAGCCGCTTTCCAAGCGTTGCAATTTAAAATTGCTGACATGAACACGGAGCTTGTAGCTGCGCGTCAAATGGTACGTTTAGCGGCGTTTAAACTGGATACGGGCGACAGCGAAAAAACCACTTACTGTGCAATGGCAAAACGCTTTGCCACTGATGTTGGCTTTAAAGTATGTGATGATGCACTGCAAATTCACGGTGGCTATGGCTATATCAAAGAATACCCACTAGAGCGTCATTTTAGAGATGTGCGAGTACATCAAATACTTGAAGGTACAAATGAAATTATGCGTGTGATTATTGCGCGCCGTATTTTAGCTGAATCAGCTAACGACATTCTATAAGGAGCGTACTATGTCTAATCCATCTATCGATCTTGTTATTGAAGGCAACGTAGCGGTGTTAACAATGAATAACCCGCCTGCGAATACCTGGACACACGATACACTTACCGCCTTAAAAGACACGGTGACAGAGTTAAATGCCAATAAAAACGTGTATGCATTGGTTATCACAGGTCAAGGCGAGAAGTTTTTTAGTGCCGGTGCCGATTTAAATGTGTTTGCAAGTGGCGATAAAGGCGTTGCGGCAACCATGTCTAAAGTATTTGGTGATGCATTTGAAGCATTAACAAACTTCCGTGGTGTTTCAATTGCTGCAATAAATGGCTATGCCATGGGCGGCGGTCTTGAAGTTGCCCTTGCGTGCGATATTCGTATTGCAGAGCAACAAGCACAAATGGCGCTACCTGAAGCAAAAGTAGGCTTACTGCCTTGTGCTGGCGGGACGCAAAATCTTGCGTGGTTAGTGGGCGAAGGTTGGGCAAAACGCATGATCTTATGTGGTGAGCGTTTAAAAGCCGACAAAGCACTTGAAATTGGACTTGTTGAAGAAGTTGTTGCACAAGGCGAAAGTTTAAATGCAGCAATGGCGCTGGCTAATCAAGTAGCTGAACAGAGCCCTGTTGCTGTTACTGCGTGTAAAGAACTCATTCAAAAAGGCCGTACTCAGCCTATGGCTCATGCATTACCACTTGAGCGTGAACTGTTTGTTCAACTTTTCGACAGCAAAGACCAACGCGAAGGTGTGAACGCATTCTTAGAAAAGCGTAAAGCAAACTGGGTAAACGGCTAATGAGTAATTTAACACTACTAAATCATCAAGATGCGCCAGTGGTGTTCGAAACTGCAGAGGCCGCCAGCGGCCTCATTGCAATTGCAACACTTAACGCGCCAAAGTCGTTAAATGCATTAAATTACGACATGATCCAGTTACTTGAGCCACAGCTTAGAAAGTGGGCTGACGATGACTCAGTAGCGATGGTTATTTTAAAAGGTGCAGGTGAAAAAGCGTTTTGTGCCGGTGGCGATGTGGTTAGTTTACACAAAGCGATGAGCACAGGTGAGCCTGCCAGCTACATTGAAGATTTCTTCACGTTAGAGTACAAGCTTGATTACCTAATACACTGCTACGAAAAACCCATTATGTTATGGGGTAACGGTATTGTGATGGGCGGGGGCCTTGGCTTAATGGCGGGGGCAAGTCATCGAGTCGTAACTGACACTTCTCGAATCGCGATGCCTGAACTCACTATTGGTTTATACCCAGATGTTGGCGGCAGTTACTTTTTACATAAAATGCCAGATCAAGTGGGCCTATTTTTAGGTTTAACGGCGGCCTCTATTAATGCTGAAGATGCATTATTTGTAAACTTAGCCGATCATTATGCAACGGCCGATAAATTTGATGCCATTTTTTCTGCTATCACTGCTGAAAAATGGGGTAAAACAGCCTCATTAAACCATGAAAAGCTGACTCAAATTTTAGTCTCTATTGATAACATTTCTGGTCGAGTACCAAAGGGGAATGTGAAAGCTAACCTAGCAGCTATTCAAAAGCTTGCTGAGTTTGAAACCCTAGAAGACAAAATTGACTATATACAAGCAATCGACACAGAAGATAAATGGCTGTCACGTGCTCAAAAATCGTTGGCACATGGTTGCCCGCTGAGTTGTGCATTGGTAGAGCGTCAACTTGCTACATCGAAAGGCAAAACACTTGCCGAGTGTTTTAAAATGGAGCTTGGTATGTCGGTACGATGCGGTGAAGTAGGTGAATTTCAAGAGGGTGTACGTGCTTTATTAATTGATAAAGATGGCGCACCTAATTGGCAATTTAAGTCACTATCAGACATTGAACCTGATTTACTTGAAAGCTTTTTTACATCACGCTGGGATGAGCAAACTCATCCACTCAATGTGTTAACCAAGGGGTAATACAGATGGCTAAATTAACAATAGGTTTTATTGGTTTAGGCAACATGGGTGGCCCAATGGCGGCTAACCTAGTTAATGCCGGCCACACAGTACGCGTATTTGATTTAAATAAAGCGGCGGTCAGCGAGCTTGAAGCAAAAGGCGCAATGGCCGCAAGCGATGCAGCTGAATGTGCTATTGGGGCCGATATTTTTATTAGTATGCTACCAGCAAGCAAGCATGTTAAGTCGCTTTATCTTGGTGAAACGGGCTTAATTAATTTACTAGATAGTAAAACACTGGTTATTGATTGCTCAACCATTGATGCTGAATCAGCTCGTCAAGTAGGCAGCGAACTGGCACAAAAAGGCATTGATTTTGTTGATGCACCGGTATCAGGTGGTGTTGCAGGTGCAACCGCGGGTACGCTGACCTTTATTGTCGGTGGTGAGCAACATCACTTTGAAAAAGCCAAGCTTGCATTGGTTGATATGGGCAAAAATATTTTCCATGCGGGTGATATTGGCGCAGGCCAAGTGGCTAAAATATGTAACAACATGCTGCTTAGTATTTTGATGGCAGGGACAAGTGAAGCTCTGCAAATGGGCATTAATAATGGCTTAGACCCCAAAGTATTGAGTGACATTATGACCGCCAGCTCAGGCCGTAACTGGACCTTAGAGCTTTATAACCCGTGCCCAGGTGTGATGGAAACCGCACCGGCTAGTAATGATTATAAACCGGGCTTTATGGTTGATTTAATGGCAAAAGATTTAGGTCTTGCTATGGAAGCAGCCCAGCAAAGTAATTCATCAACCCCAATGGGGTCAATGGCTAAAAATTTATACACCATGCTGCAACACCAAGGTGCAGGCAGTGATGATTTTAGTGCCATTTTTAAATTATTCTCGAAGTAGGAGTGTGTTGTGGAAATTAAAAACAACAACATCGTTATTACTGGTGGTGCGCAAGGTTTAGGCTTTGCCATGGCCGAAAAGTTTGCATCGCTTGGCGCAAATATTGCGCTGATTGATATGCAACAAGACATCCTCGATACCGCGGTATCTGCCTTGGCTAAATACGGCACAAAAGTACAAGCCTATGTTGCAAATGTGACTGATGAAGATGCAGTCGTTACAACATTCAACACGATTAATAATGACTTTGGTCATATTGGTGTGCTTATCAACAATGCGGGTATTTTACGTGATGGTATGTTTATCAAAGCGAAAGAAGGTAAAGTGGTTGATAAGATGTCGCTTGCCCAATTTCAGTCTGTTATTGATGTGAACCTGACGGGCGTGTTTTTAGCCGGACGTGAAGCAGCAAGTCACATGATTGAGTCTGGTAAAGGTGGCGTTATCGTTAATATGTCGAGCGTTGCACGAGCAGGTAATATTGGCCAAACAAACTATGCTGCTTCTAAAGCAGGTGTTGTTGCCATGACAACGGGTTGGGCAAAAGAGCTAGGCCGCTTTGGAATTCGTGTGGGTGCAATTGCACCGGGTGTTATTCGCACTGCAATGACCGATGCAATGAAGCCAGAGGCAAAACAGCGCATGATGGCTGTAACCCCAGTGGGTCGCTTTGGTGAAGCAGAAGAAATTGCACAAACGGCACAGTACATTGTTGAAAACGATTTCTTTACAGGCCGTGTTGTTGAAATAGACGGCGGTATTCGACTTTAATTTCAATTACCCATTGAATACCAAAACGGTAAGCTTAGCTTGCCGTTTTTTTGTTTTTAGATTAGGGTGAGTTTCTGATTAATAAGGAAATTACAATGACAACAGAGAACGTTAAAGCTTCACTGATGAAGGGAATAACAGCACAATTTACGTTAGGCAAGCATGTTATTGAATATTGGGGGTCAGCCTATACCGGTAAAGAGACCTTAAAAGTCGATGGTGAATTAATAAAAGAAGCCCGTAGTTTTAAAACTTCCTCTTGCCATGAATTTGATATTGGTGGTAAAGCCTGCAAGCTAGATGTAATCGTAAAGCCCTTTAGAAAATCTACCGCAGTTATTTCATTAATGTGTGATGGCGTTTTAGAGCAAAGCTATCAGCTTAAGTACGGTACAATACGAAAAGTTGCATGGTATTTTAAAGCGATTCAACTTATGGGGTTTTTTGCTCTAGGCTGGATGTTTATGAGTGACGTAATAAGTGTGATGGAGTTAATTATTCTGGCAGGCATCATTTTAACAGTTTCAGAACTGTTTTTTAAACAACATGGTTGGACCATTGAAGAGCAAAATCCTTGTAATTAACTTACCAACATTCAATAATTAAACGGCTAACAATGCCGTTTTTATTTTGAGAGATGCAGTGAATCCCAAACAAATCCGCAATTTTTATATCAACGAAGAACAGTCTGTATACTTACTGTCTCACCATGATGCAAAAAAGCACCGTCGATGGCTCAACATATGTATTAAACAATTAACCTTGCTTGGTTACACGCAAGTTGAGCTAATTGGTTCAGGGGCATTTGGTTTTGTTTTTGCGGGGATTGATGATGAAGGCGTGCCATGGGTATTTAAGTTTTCGCGGATAACACTGGCACAAAGCGTTCGCGACCGCCTAGAAGACGAAGCTTACATGCTTTCTCAAGTAAATAACCCCTTGGTGCCGAAGTTTTACGCCTTTGAAAGAATAAAAAAGCAAGGCATCTTAATGATGGAACGCGCCCTTGGCGAAGATTTAGAAAAAATATCCATCAAGCAAGGGCGTTTTAGTGCAGCAAAAATTATGTCGCTAGCGCTTAAGCTCAGGAATGTACTGGTTGATTTGCGTGAGCACAAAAATGGCATTAGCCCACAACCCATTGTGCATGGTGATATTAAGCCTTCTAATATCGTGTATGACGAACAAAGTAATAAATTATCTTTGGTTGATTGGGGCAGTTCTGTGTATGCCCAAATCGACAGTGAAGGGAATCCGGTTGCCAGCAATTTTATGGATTTAATGTCGGCAGATATAAGCACCACCAACGCACGTATGGGCGATGTGTACTTTATTGGTGATGAGCAGATGTCGGGCGGTCAATCATCGCCACGGTTTGACGAGCAAGGCGTTGCATCAACCTTGTATGCATTAGCATCTGCACAATCATGCCGCTTTGGCGCAAAAGTTATTCCTGCCACCAGTCTTAACTTACCCATTGAGCTTGCACGGGTAATTGATGGCATGCTTTCAAAAGATAAAGCAACGCGAGATGGTGCGGGCGATTACTTTATGCGTAATATGCCAACCATGGCTAAAGCATATTTACCAGAGCTGCCGCGTGAGGTGATACGCCCCTATATTCCCTACTGGTTTAGCGACATAGACGAGCACCCTGATACCGTAGTATACAGCTCGCGTAAACAGTTTTTGCGCCAAGCTGATCATAATCAACAACTGCTCGATGTAAATGATGCACAGCTTGATAGATACTATAAAGAGTTCTTATTTGATACCGGCGATACCGAAAAAGCATTTTTGGCTGCAATCAGTCGATTAGCTAAATACCCGGTAGTAGGGGGCTTAAGTTTTCACTGGAAAGAAAACTCCGTGTTTGTTGAGTCATCCTTAATTTTGCATGACGAAAGCTTAGGCACTGCCTTTACAGACGCTATAAATAATACCGTGATGCTTGCTCAAGGTATTGAACAAAAAGGCCTGTTTAAGTGTTGCTTATTCGATGCGCGTAAAACTATTCAATTAGAACGTGACGGCACAGGGGCCTTTAAGTTTGAACATTTACCAGAGCTTGATTACGAAGTGATGGATGTACAGGCCTCTGATGTAACGCGACCACACTCGTACTTTGAAGACGGCAAAGACCCTGATGAGCAACTACAACTGCCTAAAAAAGTGATTAAATGCGTATTTGAGCTAAACCAAATACATCATACAGGCTGTATCATTTTTGAAGCTTTGCCAGATAGAATGAAAATACATCATTACTATCGTTTGCTTGATGCCAGTAAAGAGCCTGAATTTAAACGCTTATTGAGTAAGCTTATGCAATATGCTGTTAGCATTACCGATGTAGGCGTTGCTGGTTTTATGAAACTCCCGTATAAAAACACCCGTGAATTTGACTTATGTGCCAAACAACCGGATGAATTCTACCCTCGGGATCCAAAAAGAGTCGCTCTGTAATGCGCTGGGCTTAACATAGTCAAACAAAGCCAAAATACAGAACTCACTTTTTTACCTGCCACTTTATAAAGACGTCGTGTAAGTTGTTTTACCGCTCACTTAGCCATTACTAATACCAATATCAATCCGCAGTAATAGATCATCATTTTGGTATCAACGATGTTTTATTGTCTCAAGAGTTCTTAATTTAGCGAATTGGTACAATTTTCTTACATGCAATACACTAATTTAAAGGGAGCAAAATTGGCTTAAGACTTAGTTTTAATTGATGGGTTTTAGGTGCAGGCACGGTAATTTACATGATACTGTGTTTATATACAGTTGTGAGTGCTTGTGCCCAATAATATTAAGTACACTGTTTTGAAATGGATTTTTGAAGTCTAAATATGCTTTTTAATTATGTGTTTACAAAGATGTTTATGTGTAGAAAGATGGGTGTATAAAAAACAAGCCATCAAATGCGTTATGAAGCAGTAAAGTGGTTGGGTATTAAAGGGCATGTAAGGAGTAATTATGACATTTGAAGATGCACAAAAAGATATGAATACTTCTTACTGTGGTGGCGGAACCGGCGTTTTAGCATCTGGGGTTATCTGGTGTTTAGCGGGGATAGTTGCACTTCAATACTCATATCAATCAAGCATGCTCGCGCTTTTTTTTGGTGGCATGTTTATACATCCTATCGCTATATTTTTATCAAAAGCACTGAAGCGTTCAGGAAAACATAATGCTAATAATCCGCTCGGAAAACTTGCTTTAGAAAGTACGATAATTTTATTTGTTGGGTTGTTTATTGCCTTTGCTGTAGCAACGTTAAAGCCTGAATGGTTTTATCCAATTATGCTCATGATAATTGGTGTACGTTATTTAATTTTTAATACTTTATATGACACAAAAGTGTATTGGATTTTAGGGGCTCTGCTTATGATATCTGGCGCGCTGTGCATATTTTTCGCAAGTCATTTTGTAATTGGTGCGTTTATAGGGGCTGCATTAGAAATCGTGTTTGCGGTCGTTATTTTAAATCAATCAAAAAATTTGCATCTAAAAACAACATAACACGCCTTGCTTGTGTGAATTTTAACTGGCAGTTATACAGATTTGAGAATTGGAGAAACATGGAAGAACTTTACCTAGAAATAGCGTTTACGCTCTGAACACTTATTAAAACGCTGTTTATAGTTAAATCGGTTGTCGTTCATGCCACAGCGATAAAACTCATTTTACAAGGAAGAGAAAATTATGCGTTATTTAATACTTATCTTATTTATTCCATTTTTTACTTTAGCTGAAAGCAATCCAGAACTAAAAAAGGAATTAATGCAAATGGAAATTCAAGATCAAAGTATCCGCAATAAAATAGGAAAAGTTGGCTGGCAAAATCCCCCCAAAGAACTCATAAACCAGCTAAAGATAATAGATGAAGCTAATACAACTAAGCTAAAAGCTATTATCAAAGAACATTCATGGCTAACAAAAGAACTGGTCGGTATTGAAGGAGTGAGTGCTGCTTTTTTAATAATTCAGCATTCATCAGATATTGAATTTAAAGCAAAAATGCTTCCGTATTTAGAGACATCATATTTAAATAATGAAGGTATAACGGGACAGCAACTTGCCCTACTAACTGATAGGGTCCTTATTGCTCAGGGCAACAAGCAACTCTATGGCACTCAGGCTGACTTAATAGAGAGTCAAATAGTATTTAGTCCTATTGAAGACAAGGCTAATGTTGATAAACGTCGAGCAAAAATGAAAATGCCACCACTCGATTTTTATAAAAAGTTAATGGAAGAAATGTACGGTATAAAAGATCACCCTGAAATAGATCTTAATTAATACAACGATAAAAGCAAAATTAAGCTCTTTTAAGACAGGTTTTCGGTGGGATCTTAATGGTAGAAATGAAAAAGTTTATTTTACTGGTTTTAGCTGTGCTTACTTTGACTTCTTGTAGCAAGCCTTTGCCAGCGGATAAGTTATCTTACGTAGGTGAGTGGGAAAGCAAAGAAATGTACTTGCTTATCCATCAAGACGGTACGGTGGTATATGAGAGGGTCCAAGATGGTGGGTCAACATCTATAAACGCGCCGTTAAAAGAGTTTATAGGAGACGACTTTGTAGTAGGTGTGGCTTTTTTAACCTCTAATTTCGATGTGACAGAAGCACCACATTTGGTTGGTGACGAATGGGTAATGGTTGTTGATGGCGTGAGATTAACAAAAAACCAAGGTTATTAGATATTGCTGTAAAAATTTATAGGAACTTACTTAAATAATTAATATTAGGTTGTTTTTATTATAAGAGATTCTTACTTTAGAAGCGTGTATTTGCGTTATTTAGTGTTTCAAAAGGGATGTTATGAATAAATTATTATTTTTTATTGTTTTTTTCGTTATTAGTAATGCTCAAGCAGCTGACGCGACTTATTTCTCAGAACTAAAAGCCGAGCTTGATCAGGCTGTACCAAAGATTTTAGATAAGCATAAAGCCCCTGGTGTTGCCGTTGCCTTTGTTCAAGGCGAAGAGGTTACCGGATTTCTTTCTTATGGCTTTGCAGATATTGAAAGTCAAAAAGCCATTACAGAAAATACCATGTTTAATGTAGGCTCAATATCAAAAGTAGTGACTTCGTGGGGGGTTATGCAGTTGGTGGATCAAGGTAAAGTTGAACTTGATAAACCAATAAATAATTATTTAAAACGCTGGAAGATACCTAAGTCTGAGTTTGGAGCTGAAAATGTAACGTTAAGAAATGTTCTGTCGCATACATCGGGCTTGTCTCTCGGTCCTTATTCTGGCTGGGGCTCACCGACAGATGTTCCTTCGATTGTAGATTCATTAAATGGCAAGAATAATGGTGCAGGCGATGTAAAATTAATACATACACCAAATACAAAATGGTCATACTCAGGTGGTGGGTACTCTATTGTTCAGTTACTCATAGAAGATGTATCGGGTTTAAGTTTTGAAGACTATATGCAGAAAAATGTACTTAAGCCGCTCGGAATGAATAACTCTACATTTAATGTAACACCTGCTGTTATGAGTAAATCAGCAACACCGTATGATGAAAATGCAAAGAAAACATCCATGATCTACTTTGCTGAGCAAGCCGCTGCGGGTTTACAAAAACTGCTATTGATTTAGCACGATTTAATTTAGCCGTGCTTAAAAATAAGGAAAATAAATACAATGGCTCTCGTCTTATATCACAAGCTTTAATTAAAGAAATGATTACATCTGTAGCAAATACAGGGGGTCGCTGGAGTATGAGTTATGTTGTCGATTCAGAAAATAAAAGTTTAGGGTTCGCTGGATTTAACCAAGGGTGGATAGCGTTAACACGGTCGATTACAGACCAAAATAGAGGCTACGTAATACTTACCAATAGCAGCATAGGAAGCGTTAGTAATGATATTGATAGTCTTATTTTATCTAAACTGCGCAAGCCTAAAAGTGAGTAGTTTATAGCAACTAAGCTTACTTAATAGGTATTTTTGATACTTAATAAGGTGGTTATGTTGAAAAGCATAGAGATAATAACAATCTATTTAGTATAGAGCTCAATAATAGGGAGTCGTACTGATGAATCAATTAACTGAAAAAACGATTACGTGTCCGTATTGTGGTGAATACATTGATGTATTATTAGACCCCGCTGATGTTGATCAGCAATACATAGAAGATTGCCAAGTTTGTTGTAAGCCTATTAATTTTTTGGTTTTTGAAAGCGCTGATGAAACGCTTTCAGTGACAGTATCCAGTGATGATGCTGGTTATGGGTTTGCGTCTTATTAGATTACGGATTGTTAGCTATTTTTATGCTTAACGCTACATTAAACAAAAACCTGCATATTGCAGGTTTTTGAATGTTAAAGTTTTATGGCTTCTGAGCTTCTATGATCTCAGTGATCCCCTCAGCCGAGAGTATTTCTATCCAATATCCATCTGGGTCTTTAATAAAGGCTAAGCCTTTCATTGAGCCATCATCAGGCTTTTTCACAAACTCAACATCATATTTAGCAAAGCGTTCACAGGCTGCGTATACGTCAGGCACGCTAATACCTATATGACCAAACCCTTTGGGTTCGTTATTACCATTATGGTAACCCTCAAAGCTGTCGTCGTTTTCAGTGCCCCAATTATGTGTAAGCTCTATAAGCGCTGGGCGGCGAAATACCCACTGTGCTTTTTCTTTATCAGTCCCTTTTGGTATAGCTTGCTCATAGCCTAAAAAGTACAGTGTAAATTCCATTGCCGGAAAATCGTACTTGCCTAATAGTTTCATTCCTAAAACGTTTTGGTAAAACTCTAATGAAGGCTTAGGATCTTTTATACGCAGCATTGTTTGTTGCATTACATAATCTTGTGTCGCATTTGCGATTTGTTCTGGCGATTCATTGTAGTCAGACATACATGTCCTTTGAAAAGTTAGAGGTGAAAAAACATAAATTTAGTGTAGTAATCATAATCAACCTCCATTGAAATTTAAACCATGATACGTAAAGGCTATCTAATAAAGTGAACTATTTTCTTTAAAATAGGTGTATCTGTTTATGTCACTTAATACACGGGCCGATGCTATTAAAGACTGAGCAGATATTTATAAACCAAGGAGGAAATAACGATGTGGGTTTTACGAAAACGTCTAACAAATTGACTTAAATTGATTGGAACTTTGATTAGTACTTTTTTAACAGATACTTTTTAACTGGTACTTTTTAACAACTACTTTTGATTAGTCGTAAAAAGCAGAGAAACAACCTAAATAAGCCGCTCTTAAAAACGGCTAATTTAAACTTAAAACATGAAGCTAGATTAATTACCCCAAGGGTTACTTGCGCTTGAACGCTGTTTACGCGCACGGGCTTTTTGTTTCGCTTCTTTTTTCTCATGAATGCGTTTTGCATCAGTAAAACTAAGCTCACACGGCTCACCAGGTTTTTGATCTGCTGGGATCACGCGATCGCGTGGTGGTAGCTCGTAGTTAACGTCATCAGGGCGCGGTAAGTTTTTTAGGCGGTACAGATAAAAGTTCTCGACCTTTTCTTGCGCCCATTGAGTTTTTCGCAAAAACTTAACGGCAGATTTTACATCAGGGTTATTTTTAAAGCAGTTTAAACGCAGGTAGGCATGGAGTAATTCCCAGCCATACTGGTCAACAAGTTCAGTGACAACCTGCTCAATGCCCACACCCTGTAGTGGGTTATTGCTGAAAATTTCTTTATTACTCATTCGACTGTCCGGTATTTCTCAAAACTAGGGTAAGTATAATTGCCTTTACCCTAGTTTTATACCTAACGAAGCAAGAAACTGTATTTTGAGTGGTTATTCTTTACAGTTAACCACAACACGGCCACGTATTTCGCCTTTTAATAACGCATCAGCATGGCTAATGGCGTCTGATAATGGAATTTCTCGCGAAATTGTATCTAGATACTCAGGCTCGACTAACTCGCTCAGACGTTGCCATGCTTCGATACGGTCAGCTTTAGGGCGCATAACACTGTCTATACCTATTAAGCTGATACCACGAAGAATGAATGGCGCAACGGTTGCTGGGAAATCCATGCCTTGTGCTAAACCACAGGCTGTAACAACACCCCCATAGTTAATTGATGCACAGACATTTGCCAGTGTATGACTACCTACCGAATCAATGGCTGCTGCAAATTGCTCTTTGGTAAGTGGTTTACCGGCAGTGGAGAACTCATCGCGTGATAAAACACGTTTTGCTCCGAGTTTTTGTAAGTGTTCGGCCTCGTTCATACGACCCGTTGTTGCTACAACGTCAAAACCGAGCTTATTGAGTAAGTAGATGGCAAAACTTCCCACTCCACCATTTGCTCCAGTCACTAATACTTCGCCGCTTTGTGGGCTAATACCATGCTTTTCAAGCGCAATAATACTCAGCATTGCGGTGTAGCCTGCGGTGCCAATTTGCATTGCTTGTTTAGGGGTTAAATTAGCGGGGAGGGGAATGAGCCAATCGCTCTTGATTGAGGCTTTTTCGCTAAGACCGCCTAAATACTTTTCGCCAACACCAAAGCCATTTAATAATACGGTGTCGCCCGGTTTAAATTCGTCAGAATCGGACTCGCTAACCGTGCCTGCAAGGTCAATACCTGGGATCATAGGAAATTGTCTTACCACTGGTCCTGCACCCGTTATCGCCAGAGCATCTTTATAATTGAGGGTGCTGTAGTCAACATCAATATTAACATTATGCTGGTGGATGCTCTCAACAGGAAAATCTGTGTAATTGGCGTGATAGCCTTGATCATCTTTATTTATAACTATCGATTTGGCTGATGTTGTCATGGTTGACTCCTTTTAGACCGATCGTCTTTTAATGGTTAAATTAAAACCGTTAATTGATTTATAACGGCTTTATAAGATTAAACGTAAAAATTGTGCTGTATAAAGGGTAAGGGGTTCGCTTGATTTATCAAGCTTTGAGCGCATAACGGCACCTTCCCAGCCAATCCAAAAAAATTCAGCAAGCATTTTGCAGTCTGTTGATTTTGCGATTTGTTTTTGTTCTTTCGCTTCAATTAAACACTGCTCAACTAATTGCTGCCAATGCGTATACGCTTGTTTAATGCGGGCTATCATTGCGTCATCAAGGTGGCTGAGCTCTTGGTTAAGATTGCCAATAAGGCACCCTCGTTTAAACGCATATTTTGCCATGCCTTGTTTGGCATCGTTAGCAAATAAAACAACGCGTTCAAGTGGACTAATGGCGCTATTAGTGAGATGGCGTTTAAGCTTTGCTTGAAAGTAACTGTCGTAAGCATCAATTAAGGCTAAACCAAAATCATTTTTACTTTTAAAGTAATGATAAAAAGAGCCTTTAGGCACTTGCGCCGACTTTAAAATTAAATCGATACCTGTGGCGCTAAAGCCTTTTTCAGTTAATACAGCTAACCCTGTATTAATTAGCAGTGCGCGGGTATCTGCATTTGTGCGCTCAATTTTTGGGGGCCTGCCACGACGGCTTGGCTGTATTATTTTTGTTTCCATAGCTCAATATTAGACCGATCGGTTTTTAACATGCAAGCAATTTGTTGTTTAAATTGTAATCATAATAAAAATGTCATAATTACAAATTAATGGGGAACTTTACTGAAATAGCCTGTGTCACAAATAATGGCTATGCAATTTATAGCTCGTTTTTACTGTATTTATAGGTGGTTTGAAATATAGAGGTATGACCACTTAAAGGTTTTAAATGTTAATTCAGTTGATCATCAGCACGTTACTCATTGTCAATTTATTTAATTGCTTTTGTCATTTGAATTTAACAGTTTTATTAACTATTCATTAAATGTAGATGTCAATTTCGCTACATATCTATAAATATAAAAGGTGAGGATATTACCTATGAAGAGACAGAAAAGAGATCGTTTAGAAAGAGCTCATTCTCAAGGTTATAAAGCAGGCTTGGCAGGCCGTTCCAAAGAACAATGCCCTTATCAACAAATTGATCCTAAATCAGAATGGTTAGGTGGATGGCGAGAAGCAATAGAAAACCGAAATATGTTCAAAACTTAAAATAGGCATCTTATTTACGCAAAAAAGCCCCAAAAGGGGCTTTTTTGTTTCTGCATTATGGGGTTATTAGAATGCAGTTGTATCTTGGAAAAGACCTACTTTAAGATCTTTTGCTTCATAGATTACACGACCGTCTACTTCTACAGTACCGTCAGCCATACCCATGAACAATTTACGCTTGATAACACGCTTCATATCTAAACGGTAAGTTACTTTTTTAGCCGTTGGTAAGATTTGACCAGTAAATTTAACTTCACCTACACCCAGTGCACGACCAAGACCAGGGCCACCTGACCAGCCAAGGAAAAAGCCAACTAATTGCCACATTGCATCTAAACCAAGACAACCCGGCATTACTGGATCACCTTTAAAGTGGCAGTCGAAAAACCAAAGATCAGGGTTGATATCAAGTTCAGCAACGATTTGACCTTTACCGTGTTCACCACCATCGGCAGTGATAGAAACGATACGATCCATCATTAACATGTTATCGCTTGGAAGACGACAATTGCCTTCGCCAAACATTTCACCTTGACCACAAAGGACCAATTCTTCTTTTGTATAGCTGTTTTTAGGTTCCATAACTCTTTTTCATCGCTTAGAAATTGCCCCGTACTTTAGCGTACACTTGTACGCTAAACAACTCGGAGCAGTTAATTTTTTGCTATTTTTCGTTTGTTTTATGACCATTTAATTAAACTGTTGCTGTTAAAGGGAGATAAAACCGCGCATTGTGTATTAAAAATCATTATAATTGCTGTGATTCTTTAACCAGTCTAAAGGAAATTTATGATCCTTTTTGTAAACTCACTGACAGTGATTGATTTTTCTTACTTGTGTAATAAACGCGGCGCAGTTGGCGAGAGCTGGATTGTTGATTTAACCCTGCATGGCCAACTTAATGATGAGTCTATGGTGCTTGATTTTGGTTTAGTTAAAAAACAAATCAAAGGCATTATTGATGAATGTATTGATCACAAACTTGCCGTGCCTGCGAAACTAAACGGTTCACTTACTCAACACGATGAGCACAGCGTATTAGATTGTCATTTTGGTGACAACCACCACTTAGCGATGAGCGCACCAAACCAAGCCTTTTGTTTAATTGATGCCGACGTGATTGATGAGCACTCAGTGACCGCGTTTTTAATTAAAACGATAATGCCGCAATTGCCTAGCAACATCGAAAAAATTGAAATTAATTTATACCCTGAGCGCAGCCAAAGTTTTTACTACCACTACAGCCATGGTCTTAAAAAGCATGATGGCAATTGTCAGCGCATTATTCATGGTCACCGTTCGCAAATTGGTATTAGCCTTGATGGCATGGCTATGCCGCGTTTGCAAAAAGAGTGGGCCGATAAATGGGAAGATATTTATTTAGCGACAGCTGAAGACGAAGTCAGCAAAGCAGAGTTAAAACATGTTACAGCAGAAGATAACGATGTGTGCTTTGCGTATACATCGCAGCAAGGCTACTTTGAAATGGCCATTGCTAAATCGCGTTGCGACATTTTACCGTGCGATACTACGGTTGAATGCATAGCTGACTATCTTAGCACGCAAGTTAAAAACGAATACCCAGAGTCTGAGGTGAAAATCACCGCGTACGAAGGGGTCGGCAAAGGATCAATTAGCTATGCGTAAAGGATTACTGCTAACCGCGTTGGCAAGTTTGTTGTCTATACATGTAAATGCGGTTGAACTAAAAGGACATTTAACTCAAGGTGGTTTAGTCACAGGCCAACTTGAAAACGTTAAAAGTGTGAGTTTTAACGGTGAAAACTTAAAATTGTCGCCTCAAGGTGAATTTGTATTTGGTTTTGGCCGTGACGCAGACACAGAGCACACATTAACGTGGGTTGATAATGACGGTGTCGCGCATGAGCAAGCCATTGTTATTACAAAGCGCGAATACAAGATTGACAAAATTACAGGCGTGGCAAAAAAGTATGTTTCGCCGCCCAAAGAGGTATCAGAGCGAATTTCTCGTGAAGCGGTTGCTGTACGAAAAGCGCGAGAAGTTAATTCTGACCTCCGTTATTTTTTAGATCCGGTTTATAAGCCAGCACAAGGCCGTATTTCGGGTGTGTATGGCAGCCAGCGTTACTTTAACGGTGAGCCACGTAGACCACACTTTGGTTTAGACATCGCAAATAAAACTGGCAGCCCTGTGTATGCGCCTGTCAGTGGTACCGTCGTTTTTGCTGAGCCTGATTTATATTACTCTGGTGGCACGCTGATTCTTGATCATGGCCATGGTGTGACTTCGACTTATATTCATTTAAGCAAATTAGATGTAAAAGTAGGGGATACCATTACCCGAGGCGATAAAATCGCTGAGATAGGTGCAACGGGCCGAGTAACAGGACCCCATTTAGACTGGCGTTTTAATTGGAAAAATGAACGCCTTGACCCTGCGCTAATGATGCAAGACACATTAGCTAATGAAAAGTAGAGACTATGACACAACAAATCGATCGTGACGCTATTATTGCCCAGCGTATTGCTGACTCAACAACGTCGGTAACAAAAACAGTATTTCCTGGCCGCACTAACCATCACAACACCTTATTTGGTGGTGACGCGTTAGCGTGGATGGATGAAGTTGCTTTTATTGCTGCAACTCGTTTTTGTCGTAAACCTTTAGTAACGATTTCGTCTGACCGTGTTGACTTTAAAGAAGCGATTCCTGCCGGTACATTTGCAGAACTTATCTCTAAAGTAGTCTATGTTGGTAATACCAGCCTAAAAGTAGACGTAGAGATATTTTTAGAGAGGATGCATAAAGACGATAAGCATCTTGCTATCTCGGGTAGCTTTACGTTTGTAGCGGTTGATGATAACCACAGACCAACACCGGTTGTGTGTGATAAAATGATCTACGGTTTCGACAGCTAACACACTCAAAGATAGCTAAAATAAATAAGTACCTGCGGGTACTTATTTAATTAACCAGAAAGAACACATCATACTATATATTGTAATATGTATTACTCAGCACTTATGAATCCTTTACCTTCAATTAAACAGGGGATAGCAGAAGATGTAATTTAAGAGAAAAGCAAAAAAGTGTTTAAAATTGCCCGTAGCAATATAATAAAAAGCCCCACATATGCAGGGCTAACGTCTTTTTAACTGGCTGAATAACTTTTGAAGTTGCAGTACAGTGTTTTAATTTAAAGTACCATTGCTGCTATCCAACCCGATATCAGTAGCGGAATATTAAAGTGAATAAATGTGGGTACCACTGAATCCCAAATATGATCATGTTGGCCGTCGGCGTTCAATCCAGAGGTTGGTCCTAAGGTAGAATCAGAAGCAGGGGAGCCCGCATCACCTAATGCCCCAGCAGTACCAACAAGTGCAGCCGTTGCCATAACAGAAAAGTTAAGTTCTAAGCACAGAGGTACAAAAAGGGTCGCTATAATTGGCACCGTAGAAAAAGAACTACCAATGCCCATGGTGATCAATAGGCCAACTAATAAAATGAGTGCAGCGGCAAGCGGTTTGTTTCCTTCTATCATACCAACAGCAGAGCTTACTAATGAGGTAACGTCGCCAGTTGCTTTCATAACGGAAGCAAAGCCTTGTGCCGAAATCATAATAAAGCCAATCATTGCCATCATGGCTACACCTTTACTAAAAACGTCGCTATTCTGCTCCCACTTAACAATACCAAACAGACTAAATATCATAACTCCAACAAGGCCACCTAGAATCATAGAGCCACTCACATTTTGAGCAAGCAACGAGCAAAGTACGGCAGCAATACCAACAGCCAATACCTTTTTTGGTTGTTCGATAACAACGTCTTGCTGTTTTTCTGTTAGGGCGTGAGCCTCATAATGACGTCGCTTTTTGTAGCTAACAAATACCGCGATAATTAACCCAACTAACATGCCAAGCGCAGGAATTATCATAGCGATAGGGACTTGTGTATTCACAAGTTCTAAACCGTTTTCAGTGAGGTTTTTATGTAAAATTGAATATAAATAGATTCCACCAAACCCATACGGAAGAACCATATAAGAGGTTGCAAGACCAAAAGTTAAAATACAGGCAATGGCACGTCTATCTAATCGCAGCGTGTTAAATACAATAAGTAACGGGGGAATTAATATAGGAATAAACGCGATGTGTACCGGGACTAAGTTCTGCGACGAAATTGCACACAATAATATGATGCTTAAAATTAAGTAGCTTAGGGTTGTTTCGCCTTTGTGGCTGTTATCATTCACTTGCTTGAGCAATTTGGCTGCTAAAATACGTGTTAACCCTGACTTAGAAATAGCCACAGCAAATGCACCTAGCATTGCGTAACTTAGTGCTATTTCAGCGCCGCCCGATAACCCTTCGTTAAATGCATTAAGCGTATCTGACAAGCCAAGCCCAGCCGTTAAACCGGCAACAATGGCACTTAGTGTCATCGCGACAATGACATTAATACGGCAAAGTGTTAGTACCAGCATTAATATAACGCCAACAATTACTGCATTCATATTGTTCTCTATTTTGCTGTTTTGAGCGAGTTTAACAGAACTCGAGCAGTGGTTTTACGTTTTTGAGTAAATGCGAGCTGTTGATAGCGCACTTCGATGATTATCTGTTCAAATTTAGCCAATACGCTGGATAAATGGGGCTTTTGTTTTTTTATATTTGCAATGTTTTGCAAAGGAGTAAGAGTGACATCGGTTTCAATACCCTGTTTATTCGCCCAACGGTAAAGCTGTTCTATTTCGTTAATAAGTGGCTCATTAGAGAGAGGCGTGCGCTTTGAATAGAAAAAGTAACCTAGAAAAATAAAGGCTAGCGTAACCAAAACTACAAGTGGCGTTATCCAGTTCGCTTTATTTCCAAATAATGATTTTAAAAAGTTTTGTTGTGATTGCTGATCAAATGTCAGCACCCAATTCGTCCATTTATAATCTAACTCTTCAAGGTGATTTCTAAGCCAATTTATTGCTTTAAAGTGACTCCAGCGTTTTAGGCCAAATCCTAAATTTTCATTAAAGCTTTCATTTAATTCGCTTAATTGTGATAACGAGCCATTTAACCGCTCTGGAGCAACAACCGCGGTTGCATCAAACACATGCCACGCATTATTAAAATGTACTTCTACCCAGGCATGGGCATCATATTGATAAACGTTTAATGTTGAACCTTGCTTGTGTTCGCCGCCTAAGTAACCAGAAACTACACGCGCAGGAATTTTGGCAACCCTGAACATAAAGGCTGCTGTACTTGCGTAATGTCCACAAAAGCCACGTTTATTATCAAATACAAACTGGTCAATTGTATTCTCGCCAGTCATTGCTGTTGGTGTGAGTGTGTAGCTAAATGCTTGTTCATTAAAATAGCGCAATAAAGCATTAAAATAGGCTTCTTCGTTGGTATTTTTTTCAGCGAGAGATAATGACAGTGTGCGCGTTTTAGGGTTCACGTTGCCAGGAAGTCGCGTATAGAGTCTTTTTTCAAAGTCAGACAGAACAACATTATTTAATGAGCCGCTTTTAACGGTGTATTTTATATTCTTATTTAAATTGCCTTTGCGTTTTAGCAAACCATTATAGGTGGAGACTACAGCCGTATTATCACTTGTTGCATACCCCAAACCATATAACCAATTAGCCGATGAAGGCTCTGCAATAACTTGATATTGAACGTAGTTTTGAGGGGCAACTGGCTTGCGAGTAAGGTTAAACTGTTGAGATCTTAAAATGTCCGATATTGACCATTCGTTACCATTAAACTCATCATGAATAAGGCTTCGCCAATAATAGGGGGGCTGCAGAGCTGTATTATTAGGCTCTTCAACTCTAAAAACTAGCTCGTCTGATTCTGCCAATTTGGCAATAGAAAACGGGTTTACCTGTTCAGACAAACCTGTTTTAGCAAGCTTTGGTCCCGGTAATTGCCAAAAAGCAGGAAGTCTTGGTAAAAATAAAATTAGAAATGCAGCAATAGGTAAAGCGAACAAAATGGTCTTAACACTCTGTTTATTTGCCGTTTTAAAGCTATTAGGGCTGTCTAAATAGCCAAGGACTGCAAAATTAACGATATATAAGCTGCTTACCAGCAATGTTTCGAGTAAACCTTGATGAAAGAGATACAGGGTCGATAAGTTAAAAAACACGAGTAAACACACGGTTTGATATTGCTTGGTTGTTCGCGCTTGCAATAGTTTAAATGTACTTGCAAGTAGCATCATTGAAACAAATAACTTAACTGTGTCAGACACACCGACAACAACAAATAAAGCGATTAGACAAGCCGCAGCTAAAATATTAGCCACCTTACCATTGAGCTTTTTATAGAACTTTCCAATAAATAAATTAAGGCAGCTTAAAGAAATTAAAATGGCGAGAAAAAGAGCAGGGACCTCAGTAAACAAAAATCCACTCATAATGATGAATATGAATGAAAGTGCCGAATTTATTAAGCCTGCATTATGCATCTTCAGCATATTTAAAACTCCGCCAGCGCTTGAAGGCACGATTTTTGATGTTTTAAACCGCAACCCGAAGCAACCTCACTATTTGGCAACGTTAAAGAAAATGTAACGTGCTGTTCAGTGAGCTTATTGACTAAATAACATAGTTGACTGAGCCTAGTTTCAGTATTGCCGTTTAAGTTATTAAAGTTAAGTGCCATTTTGGCAGACGAATGACTCGTAAACTCCTTGCTGAGTAACTGCTGAGTTTTTGCGTAGTGTTTCCAAGATACTTTATTAAGTGCTGTACCGGGGATAAAAGGAGACAGTTGGTGAAAATCATCCGATCCCGGCTTTTGTTGGCTTTCATGCTCTTCGCTATCGCCTAATTCCAGTGTGTCAAAAACTAAACTAGGGTCATCGATTGGCTCTGGGTATATATAAATTGCATCACTGGGCTGAATATAACTCCATACAGACACAAGCCCAAAAGGAAAAGAGCTATAAATTTGGACTTTTTCGAAGCAATAACGCCCACGTTTGTCTAAGTTTAACGAAATATGCGTATTTACTACTTCGTTATTACCGACATCAATGAGCTGTGATTTTGTATTTTTATATCCAAGCGCAACACCTTGACACGCGCTCTTAGCTTTTATAGAAAAATGAGCGCTTGGTTGATTGGGTGCATAGCATGGCGTTACGTGATTAAACTTTACACTGAGACCACGTAGATTTTTATAACCCGTTAAAATGGCGAACACTAATAAAACAACCATAAGGTACGCCATCGCTAAAATAAGGTTGTTTTGATAATTAATACCCATCACAAAATTTAACAGTGCCACAAATAAAAATTTAGCTCCTAAGCGCGATGGCAAAACGTAAATTGTATTATGACGCAGTGTAATCTCGTTTGTTTTATGCTTATTTTTTAATAACTTATTTATAAAAAAGTGCGTAAAACGAGTTGCAAAAGTAGGGCGCTTAAGCATCTTTTACAAGCTAACAGGAACATGTTTTAGTGCATAAGCACTGTCATCTTTATTCAACCCAAGACGATGGTCGGTCACACTTGCAAACACCGCTTGAACGTCTTCAGGTAAAACAAAATTACGTCCTTCAATGTAGGCCCATGCTTTAGCTGCACGAGAAAGCGCAATAGATGCTCTTGGCGATAAAGGATTAACAAAGTGCTTGTCTTGGCGAGTAAATGCAACTAACTCTAAAATATAATCAACAACGGCATTGCTGAGTGTGACCTGAGTAATTTCTGTTTGAATAATAGAGAGTTGCTCAGTTGTTATACGCACGGGTAAATCGTCGTAGTTACGATTATTTAAACCCAAAATTAAATTTTTCTCAGCCTGTTTATCAGGAAACCCTAAACTAATTCGCATAAAAAAGCGGTCTAACTGTGACTCAGGTAAAGGATATGTACCAGACTGATTTACTGGGTTTTGTGTAGCAATCACAAAAAAAGGCGATGGCAGGGCGTGTTTAACAGAGTCGACCGTGACTTGCTTTTCTTCCATTGCTTCTAACAGAGCGCTTTGTGTTTTAGGACCCGCGCGATTTATTTCATCTGCAAGGACAACTTGGCTAAAAACAGGCCCTTGATGAAATGAAAAAGTGTGTTCTTTGGCATCAAATATATTTGTTCCTAATATATCTGACGGAAGTAAGTCACTGGTAAATTGAATGCGTTGATACGATAAACCTAAAACCGCCGCAAGTGCATGCGATAAAGTGGTTTTACCCATACCTGGTAAGTCTTCAATTAACAAATGACCTTGGCTGAATAAACAGGCTAATGCCAACTTAATTTGTTGTTGTTTACCAAATATTACTGTCGATAGGTCATCTATAACGCGTTCAATAGTCGAATTCATAAACTTCTTAATTTGTTATGTTTTACATCAATTCTAGACGTTTCATAACAGTATCGACTTTTTTTGCGTTAAATGGTTTAGCAATAAAACCTTTCGCGCCAAGTTCCCACGTGTTTTGTACATTTTCGAGACTGTTGTGGCCAGAGCACATAACAACATGTGTGTGTGGGTAGTTGTCGTTTAAGTATTCTAAAATCTCTGTGCCGTCTGTGTTGGGGAGCTCTATATCGAGAAAGATGACGTTAGGCGATTTTTCTTCAATAACTGTTTTAGCTGATTCAAAATCTCGGCTTTCTAAAATATCTTCAAAGCCAAGGCCTGTTAATATCTGATTGAGATAGTCTCTGATATCTTGCATATCATCAATTATCAAAATGGGTTCTAACGGTTTCACAAATTCCATATTGTTTACATCTTATCGTTACATCTTAGTTTGATAGTTTTAATATATGCCATGCAATACCTAAGCTCAAGAAACAGTCGATAATTAAATGGATTATATAGCAAAACACTCACCTAATGTCCGATACCGTCTAGTATTGGACTTAGTATCACTGAAGACAGCGCTCAGATATATATAAACCATTACTTCCTATAATTTATATTACAGAGTTAAGTGGAAAGGGCGAAAAGCCCTTTTTTATTAGTTGTTTATAAAATGGTAAATATGACATTATGACCTTTCACTATTAAAGTTTTAGAGAAAAGGATCAAAATGGAATTCCAAGACTCATTACCTGAAAGAAGAAATTTAATGGTTATTTCAATCGGAATAATAATTTACTTTCTAGCTGAAGGTTCTTTATCAAACGACACATTAAAACTTCAATTGTTAAGTATAGAGTTTCAAAAGACGAATGTGATTTATAGTGCCGTTTGGATAAGCTTTTTATGGTGCTTATACAGGTACCATTTAAAAGTCAAAGATCAATTCAGAAGAGATTTTTACATGGATTTGCAAGATTTTAGATACTCTAAAATTATTAGAAATAGATTTGAGAAAATTTCAGGAATAGAACTAGCAAAAGCACCAAGTAATAGCGGTAACGTTATTTCACACATCCAAACGAACAAACTAAAAATATGCGTACAGATAGGAAAAGGAAGCGACTTATCATGGAAAGATGAAAAAAAGCTTAGATCAGTTACCTTAGATGGAAGCACAGTTAAGTCTTTTGAAATAAATTCATATTTTACAAACTTTAAAATCTTATCGTATTTCTTAATTAGCAAAAATAGTTTTTCAGAGTTATTAGCACCATATTTATTAGCTATTTTTGCAGTAGGTTGTGCTATTAAAAATTTAATTGCAATAGAGGGGTAACCCTCTATCAACCATTAATTAACTAAGGAAGGGCATAAAGCCCTTATTATTAGTTAATTGAAACTGTCTTTAGCAGATTGACTATTCAATCTTGCTGCAAGTTCACAAGCAGCATACATAAAAGCTTTACTTCCTTCGTTTGGTTCAATGTAATGTTCCACTCTCCAGAAGGTACATATTTCATCATTTATTTCTGTAGAATTTAAAATTCTCTTTCGATTCTTCTCATGAGGTGTTTGTTTCAAACTTGAAGAAATAACAGCATTTTCATCCTGATAAATAATAATTGAATAATGATAAGCTTGAATAAACAGATAAACTGTAATGCCTGTAAAAGTTAGGCAAAGATATAGCTTGAGATAATTTATGCGCATGTTAACTTCCTGTCTTATGTGATATATCGCCAATAATATCTAGTAATTGATTCTGGAGATCAAATAAATATTTATCATGATTGGATGTTTGCTTTTTTAAGCTTTGATACATTTGCTCAGATTTCTTAGCAGACCATTTGTAACGATGAACTAGTTGCACATCAGATGGTTTAACCTTTCCCCAAGGTGTAAGTAATAAGTTATCTTCTCTTGAAATTCTGCATTCTGACCACGGGCCAGTAAGCGGCATATATCCGCGATACATAATTTCGACTAGTTTTTCTATCGGCTTAGTTGCTTTGTTAGCTTTTAGATATCTCCTTACTTGTCGTTCACTTACCCCGAGTTCTTTAGCTCCTTTTGCGTAGTCATATCCAAATAGCGTAACGAACTGCAATTTAAAGTTGCTCATTGTGATTTACTCCTTTTTGTTAAAATCACAATGCACACTCGGTTTCGGTGTAAGTGGTTTCGCTCCCCCCCTATTAGTATATGGGGGGAGGGTGTTTCCCTCGGCTGCTGTGCCGTCCTTAACTCAGCTTGGTTTATCAGAAGGCAATCAACTTTTTTCAAAGACAGACTAGGGCAGTGAGTGCTATTAGCTTTCTCACTGTATTGATACCCGACCATAATAAACTGTACGTAAAATGGAAACGGTTTTTCGATGAAATGTAGGTTTTCTGGAATGTTAATCATGGCTTCGCCATCCTCCAAGAACTGGAGACACAAAGGTGACTGGTAAATAATAATCGAGTTCATTATTACGTACTGATTAAAATGTTACGTAAAAAATTACGTACCACTATATGGCCTTTTTCATACGACCTGTTTTAACGTTCCTAGCCATAAAAGGAATGTGGTCAGGGTTATCAATCAAAAACTCTATCATCTGTTTGATTTCAATCTCTGATTCGTCAGGAATCCAAAGAGTTACTTTCTTTAAGCCTTTAGACTTTTGTTTCTGTTCGTATTTTTGATTTCTAGTCATAGTGTCACCAGTGACAGGTAATAGGTTGAAGTTTTTAAGCACACAAGGCAGAGGCTCGAAGCTCGCCTTTCTGCCTTTGTGTTGCTTAGTTAAAACTGTCTAAGGAAAATGTTTTTGTCAGAAAATTTTAGGATTGGTAAATCTTCTGTTAGGTATATCGAGTAACCGATTTTCTCTAAATAGTTTGAGCTAAGCGCTATTACTTCGGGTTCTGATACAATTTCGGATTTCTCGGTTTGATTTTCATCATCACCTAAAATTGAGGTGCTTTTCCTTTCAACGTTCTTACCAGTGACGCAGTTAATGTAATGCTCGACAGTGACAACGCCATGTTTCTTTTTAAGCACATAGCCACCGTATTCATAGTCATCACATATTTCGTTTAGTGGATGCTCGAATTTCTGTGGCTTATACGTTAAATCTAATTTGGGTTTAACAGTCGGTTGTTGTGTTTGCTGTTTTACATCTGCACTTTTGGGTTCTGGTGTGCTGGCCGTTTCGGGTTCTTCTGAACTGCTCAGCCCTAAGCTTCCGAGTAAGGTATAAAAAAGATAAATAAATATTGGGACAGCTAAGAGAAACAAAAACGCCTTCGGCGGTAATTTAAACTTTGCTGTATGTTCATCTGCTGACCAATAGACACCGTAAAAATTAGCATCTCGGCGCATTAGTTTAGTTGCGCATTTCTCTAAGTCACCTTTGTAATCGGTATTGAATTGTTTATCACGTTGAAAGCGTGTAATCGCAGAGCCGCCCATTGGTCTAAAATAATGAATATGGGAGTTGGTACACTTTTGAATAACGTTATCTAAAAAGGTGTAGTGCTGAGTTACAAGGTGTATATCGACACCTGAATGTCGATGTGTTTGAAACCTTGTGTAATGGACTGGCCGTTTAGCGCTATTGGCCATTGGTGAAAAGTAATCCTGACACTCATCGAATACACTAATAGAGCCATTGGGTAAATCGAACCATTGCGTTGGGTCATCTACTTTCGTCCAGTGATAATTAAGCAGCTTAATGGATTCAATGGTTGGCTGTTCGGCCTCAGCAATATAGGTATTTAAACCTGCTAAGTTTTGTTTTGGATAACAACGGCGACACCAATTAACAAACAGCGTAATAGCGGCTTGTTCATCGTATAACTTAAATGAAGGTGCTAACCAAGGAACGTCCGTTAGCTCTACTAACCTGCCTTGTTCATGCGCTTTCTTTATTATCTTAGAATAACGAGATCCTTTTTTAGTTTGTTGGACTGTTGGATAGAACGAACCATAGAACCAACCTGCAAAACTATTTAAGAAATCTAAGTCGAGTAAAAAACACTTAATGTTGTTATAGAACTTTTCTTTTTGTGTCACAGCTGGGTCTTGGCAAATTTCTTTCAGTGTATTTAATGTTTTGCCTGCACCTGGGACACCTGTTCGTAAATAAATCATGAGTTAGGTGCTCCTAATTTCATTTTTGTAACTGAGCCGCCAGACGTTAAGCCCCGAATTGTGAGTGCGGCAGCATAAGCGCCAAGCATAAACCCAATTGCTTGGTCTAATTTTGCGTAATTGAAAACAGCAATAACTTCGATTGGTAGCGTGGCTGCATTTGAAACGATGAGATTAAAAATGTAATCAATACCGAATGAACCGAGTTCATAAGTGACATAACCAAAACCGAGACCAACAAGAACTTTGGCAACAAGGCTAGGGAGTAGGGTAGCTAGTGCAGCGAAAAACGCTTGAATTAGAAATGGCATTATACTGACCTCACAATTATTGAAGCGCTATGAATCAAAGAGCTAAGTACGATTAACCCAGATATAGCCTGAAAGAAAACGATAAAATATTGAAAACTAAAACAAAGAGATTTGCCGTTAGTGAGAGTGATGCACTTTTCTGGTGGTAATTCGGCATTAGGTAGCCAGTTGTTATACTTCTGTGCGTATTGCTCTAAATTTCGCGTTTCATGTTCTAGTTCAGTATTACCGCCAAAATCTACACAGTCTTCTGGAGTTCCTAAGCAATCCTCACCCCCAATATTGCCGCCAGTTGAGCCAGTGCCGCCACCGCCACCGCCGACAGGTTTATTGTTTATCGCGTCAATAATTCCTTGTAACTTTCCATGAGTGATGGCGTTATCTAACCCGTTTTCTGAGCGATGCATAACGATTTGAGTTTCAATATCGAGCAATGCAGAAGTGATTTTATTGGTGTTATTTACGTCTGCTTCAATCTTTTTGTTGTGAAGGTTCTTTTGTGTGTCTTCTGATTGACTTAGGTTATTTTGAAGTTGATTGACTATATTTTCTAATAGGCAGTCAGAGTCTGAAGGGTCACAATTAAGAATAGGTTTTTCTACAACCCCTTCAGAGTCCTCTTTTTGTTCATCATTATCATGTTCTTTAGGTGGGCTTGATGGGTCAGGTGTTGGGCAGCTTAAAACAGAGACCCCATCAGAATTGGTTGCTGTTGCACATTTATCTAAATCATCCTCATCTGCCAACTTTTTATTATCATAAGGCTTATCACCACACGCAACACCTTGTGAAGTACCATAAGCATTTTTGGGGCCGTTAATATTTCCAACATGCACAACGTAGGCACACCCATCATTGCAATACATACCGCCGCCACTAAAAGGGACATTCAAATGCGGTGAAGCATAAAGATGTTCATTACTGCCAGCTGCTGGACAGTCTTTAGGTAAGCAAGAATCAGAGCCTAATGCAGCGGATGCAGATTTAGAATGATACCCTGCATCACAATCTTTATATTCTTTAAGTTTTGCACACTTCAAGTCACCATTTGAATCTATATAGTCAAATTTATGTTCAGGTGAATTATCAGGCGGGCAGGTTTTTTGTTCAGTAACCCCCTCATCATATGCAGTAAAATTAACATCGCCGCCGCCTTGACCACCTATGACACAAGAACCATCAGTTTTACGTAAATTTAAAGGAATAAGAACACGGCCATAACCGCCATCATTAACCTGACTTGTACCACATGGTTGAGACCTTTCTAAATTCACAAATGCCCAAGCCTTACATGAATCCATAGCGCCAGCATAAGATTGGGAAGTTAATTTTGTGTTGGTACTACCACCCCAAGAGAAATTAAAAACACATTTATACATGCGTTCGGTTCTGGTTTTTGGTTCCCTTAAATCATCTAAATCTAACTCAACAGAAAATGTTGCGGGAACAAAAAAGGCGCTCATTAGCGCCAATATAAATATTAGTATTCGCATAATTGCGCCTTGGTTTTTAATCATCGAAAAGGATATAAAGTGCTAAAAGTCCAGAGACAATTAGCACTGTGTCTAATGTGATAAACATTAGCTAAAGGTTGTGCCTTTAAGCCATTTCCAGCCAACAGCCACAAAAGCAGCAGCTAGGAAAACGCCACCGATTAAATTCGCGTTATCAGTGAAGAATGTTTGAAAGCTCGAAGTTGCAGCCGATACTTCTGGTGCAGCTTCCGCAAAAGCAGAGCCAGAGGCCGCAGCAAGTGCAGTAAGAATTCCCGCTTTAGTAAGCTTGTTTTTAAGAATGTTTGTTTTCATGGTTAAGTTCCTTATCTATTCCAAACCATTTTGTTTAATTTCTTCCAACCATAAGCGGTAAGAAGAACGACGATGATTGACGGAGCAACTTCAGTTTTGAAGGTGTCCCAATCAAGCGGAACGGGAAGGGGTGTTGCAACCACTTCCAATTCCACCGGACACTGTTTCTCTACAGGCGCGACGGGACAAATAGCAATGTATTTGTTGTCACTCATAGTTAGCCTGCAAATTTCACATCAGACACAACGTTTCGAGACATATTTTCAGGGTCTGGTTGAAGTGTTAAATCAACCTCACAAATGCCGTGTTGGTCTAAGATGTTTTTAAACTTGTTATACAAAGTCTGTTCATCAAGGATGTTTAAAGACTTGGGTTCAAAGCCGCATTTCTGGATTTGGTGGTCACCTTGGATAAAGTCCTTTTCAGGTACTAAGTAACTGATAGACGAAAACGCATAGTGCTTAGGTGCGCCTGTTTTTTGTGAAATACCTTTACCGTTTGCGGCAGATAATAGGGTTACTTTCATGGGGCTAACTCCATTTGATTAGGTGGTGATATACAGGCCTGATTGATAGAGTCGGGGATATCCCACGGGTTAAGGCCTTTGGTTAATTGGTTAATGATTTCGTTGTCAGGTAGTTGTTTTACATGACGTAAGAAATTGAGGTACTTGCCGTAAGATTGAGCGCAATAACGTTCAAGTCTTTCAGCGACTAGAATTCCGTTGTGTTTGGGTTTACGTGTTGTGGTTTTAATCTCAAGACGTTTAGCGCTAACAAACTCAAAAGCAGGGTATGCAGCAGCAAAAACGGCATCGGTATTGAGAAGTGCATCCAAGGAGATAACACGGTCAATAGACCTAAGCTCAAGCTCAGCACGCACCCAATTAGGTTGAGACTGACTTTGCATTTGCTTACCTTTTTCATAAATACGCGCCATTTTTCCATTTTTGCGACTTCCTACGTAAAGGGTGTTTCCGCCATTGGCCACGCAGTCATAACGCTTTTGCCAGCCGTGTTTCTTTTTGAACTCGGCTTGTTGCTCTTTAGATAATTTTTGCAATTCGCCCGTTTGAATCCATGAGAAAGAGGGCGCTTGGTTGGTTTTACAAAAGCCACCTTCCTCTAAATTTTGGAAGTAATTTAGAACAGATTTATCGCCGTCATAGTCATCGTAGGCAATATCCAAACGCGTAATTTTTACGTTCGGCATTTTCTTAAGCATGGCGTGAAGTTTGGGGATATCCAGACCCGCACAACCGGCACCCGAGAATGAAACCATGACGCCGCCATTATTTGCACCCCAAGCAACAACGCCCGAATTTACATCATGACGGTAAAGGGTGGCTGACTTTTCATAGGTGAACATACCGCCTGAGTTGTGGCGATAAGACCAGCTTAAATCATCAGATGTTAGGCGGTCGGCAGCGGTCGCAACTTCGGTATTTAAAAGGTGCATAAACTTGGTAATATCACCCTCAATCAATGAGTTAAGTGTTTTATAACGTTTGGTTTTACGTACAACGTTCTTGAAAAAGTGCGCCCGTTCTTCACTTGGGATAGCATCAACAGAGCCATAATTACGGTAACGAGGGTTGTTTTCAAACAGCTGGTCATAGTAGTAATCAGAGTCAAAAACAACGGCTTCGTTGACTTCAATTTCTAAGTCATCTGTGGCTTGTTGGTCGAATAATTCAGCACAAAGCATTGCGTTATAGGCTTCTTTGTAGGAGCCAAAGTCACCTTTACCGAATGCAATTTTAGCGTCAAAGCGAAGACGGGCGATTTCGTCAGGGCAGAAAACAACAGTTAAGTAGTCGATTTTGGTTAACTGGTTAGAAGTCTGGTTCATAGTCAAATGCTCCAGAGTCGAACAGTTCTTGCCAGTTAGAATCATCAACATCGATGATTTCAAAAGGTTCTCCACTTGCATAGTCAATGCAAAAAGCCATGGCCTCAGCGCGTGACGAATACATAAGCGGGTGTTCAATTTTATTGAAACCTAACGCGTATTCCTCAATGCCAGCTATGTATTGGAGATAGAATTTCAAAACCGATTCCTTGTTAAAGTCCGATACTATTCAGTATTGGACATTGTGTAGATATAACGGTTCACAGAAAGGTGAACTTTCGTGAACTCTAGTTCATAATATTGCGAACTGTCAAGTTATTAATTCACAAAGAAGTGGACTAAAATGTTCTAAGGCTATGGAGGAAATATGAATTTCAGCTACGAACTTATTGAAAAGTACAAAGAATACAAAGGCTACACGCAAGATAAGCAAGTTGTATCAGATCTAGAATCTATGACTAAAGGAAGTCTTAGTGATATAAAAAAATCAAAAAGACACCTAACAGCTAATCAATGTATTTATATGTGCAAAGAAATGGGAATCGACTTTAAACCAGCTTTAATAGAACTGGCTAAAGAGAAGTCCAAAACTAAAGAAGAAGCAGCAGCATGGGAAGAAGTTGCAAAAAAGATTAGCGCTGCGTGTGTAGCGGGTTTGCTGTTCTTAACAGCTGCTATCACCCAAGTACAAGGGCCGCATAAGCGGATACGCCGTAGCCTATAATTTATATTATGTTAAATAGTATAAATATTTATATAATTAAGTTCGTTGCCTTGTAGATTTAACGTATTTTCACCTGCTTTTGTACAAAGATGCTCTTTTACATTGTGAGTTATAAAGCAATTTGTGTTTGTCATTTCTATCACGGTTTAATTTAAACGATCTGATTTACACTCACTCTCATTTAAGTGGCAATCTGTCACGACACTGTCCGTCTGTTTAAATACACATTGCTTTACTAGCGTTACGGTTTGCACGGTCTGGATATTTACTAATTTTTAGAGATGTTTGTTTATAGATACCAAGCGGTGAATTTCAGGTACCTTCTAATTTCATCAACAAGATTGAGTTTTTACAACGCTCTGTTCGTTATAACGAAAGCCACGTAGATGCCCTGCAAGCTCAAATTGCACACCTGTGTGATTTAGTTGAAGCCAGTTAAACGCTGAAAATCATTGGCAATGGCTTAATCAAAATGAGTGATCAGCTTGCTTTAAAAGATATTGTGTTAAAGTATGGAGATAAGAAAACTGCATAAAAATTTGGCTGTATTTTTACAGCCAAATTTTCATACTGATACTTTGAAAATCAAAAGGAATATACTTTGACTGGATTACCTGAATCAAGCACGGCTTTTAAGTTAATAGCGGGAATAACATCAACAAAAACAGCAATTAAACTTGTTTGTTGTGGTTTGATGTTTTTTGTTTTTCACTATGTGATTCAGAAGCTTAATGTTGTTTTAACACTTAATCTACCAGAAGGCTCTCAGTACACAATTATTGTTTTATTGGGCATAGGTATTGGCTCCCTTTCTGGCTCATACATTAATTATTTACTTGAAGAAATATTAAAAGATAGAGAGCAAATAAAAGCTTCAGTAAAAGCAGAAAAGAAGAAGCTGAAAAGGCTCAGGTAAAGAAGGAGAAAAATAAGGCAGAAGAAAACCAAATTATCGAAAACTTCAAATCCTCTGTCGAACATATGCCCGACGATACTTTTGGCATTTTAACAACTTTATACGATGAGGGTAAGGCCGCATTCAGTACTGATGTGTTTAGCATTATGCTTCTAAAAAATGAGAAATATATCATTGAAGGTGCACCAATTAGTTTTAAAACTTATATGTTTACTCTAAACCCTATAATTATCCCTGAGTTGAGAAATACAATTAACAGTATAGCTGATTATTATATTGACGAGTTCTATACTGAGTCGCAACATAGCGAGTATTTAATTTCATTATTCATGAGTGATTCAAGAGAAAAAAATGTTAGTTTACAAAAGCTTAATAACCAGACGTTGTTTTACATCTCAAAAAAGGCAAATATTATAAACCTCTCGTTTAGAGATGATAAAGTTAAACTACGACTTGAAGAGCGCTTGAAAGTTAAGCTTAACAATAAGATCTCATTATTTTTTGTTGATTGAAAAAAGCCTGAAAATTTCGTTATATCGTCACCGTGTTTTTCAATTACACGCTTTATCCAAGTAATGTCTGTTTTCACTGCGGCAACGGTGGCGAACGCGCCACCAATTTCAACAATAATTACGAATAACAAATTGATTGAGTTTGCACCGAAGGCCACACCCTACCCCTTGGCCGCTATCGTTATGGTTTCAGCGTTTATAATGCAAGGTTAACCATCTGTTTTATAATGCAATTTTCTTATGACAACAAGTTCCCTCTATAAAGTGCTGGTCATGGCTGACTATGATAAACCCGCCATTAAATGCGTGTAATGCATCGGCTAAAAGCTGTTTTGATTCAAGGTCTAGGTGATTATCGGGCTCGTCGAGTAACAAAAAAACATGCTTTTCAATATGGCTTACGATACACATTGCGAGTTTCATTTTTTCGCCACCACTTAACTGTGCGGCTTGTTTATAAACGTCGTCTTTTCTGAAGTTTAAACTAGCAAGCAGTGTTCGGGCTGTATTGTGGGTTAATTCGCGGCAATAGAACATTAGGTTATCAAGCAGGGTTAAGTCATTATTTATTAATGAAAAATGTTGATCTAAATAATAGAGTGGTTGATTAACATGTATCTGCCCTGCTCTAACTGGCAATTTAGCCATCATCGTTTTTAAAAGTGTTGATTTGCCGGTGCCATTGGCGCCCGATAAATGTATTTTTTCATCATTAAAAAGCGATAAATTTAAGGGAGTGTTCGTTCCATACTGCAATACAACGTTCTCGAGTGTTACTGCTTTTTGGCGTTTAAATTCTGTTTGATTTAAATAGAACTGTTGGGGTTTTATTTGCTCAAGTTGAGATATAAGCACTTGTTTATTTTTAGTGATTTGCGCCTCTCTTTTTGCTGCGTTTTTACATTGCGATGATTGATTTGCTGAGGCTCTGTCTTTTTTAGCATCTTGAAGTACTTTAGGCTGGCTGCCTGATTTTTGAAGCTTTGTGCCTTTATTCGCGCGTTTTTCTGCTTTTTGCTTATTAACGTGATGTTGAGCTTCAAGCTTACTTTGTTGTTTTGTCGCTGCATTAAGCTTGTTTTCTAATGCTGTAACATGTTGCTGTTTTTGGCGGGTGTAATCTGTAAAGTTGCCACCATAAACAGCTAACCCCAGTGACGATAGTTCCCAAATTTCATCAACAATTTCTAGTAACTCTCGGTCATGGCTGATCAGTAGTATTTGCCCTGGATATGATTCAATTTGATTTTTTAACCATGCTTTACCCTGATTATCTAAGTGATTTGAAGGCTCATCGAGAATCAAAATATCGTGCTTTAAGGTAAACAAAGCCCATAATTTTAATTGACTGAGTTGCCCGCCACTTAAGGAATTCGCATGCGCAGTGGCAGTTATGTTTTTAAGGCCTAATTTATTTAATACTGAAGTAAAGCGTTGTTCTAAATCCCAATAACAATCCACTAATGCTAAGTCGTGCTCTGTGAATTGGCCTTCATTTATAGCCCATAGGGCGTTGAAGTAATGATCAAGCCCTATTGATTCAGCAAGTGTGAGGGTATTTAACCGTTTAATGTCGTCGACTTGTTTATATATACCTATTACGCCGCTGCTGTTTACTGTTCCTGACGTTGGTGAGCGCTCTTTACAAAGTAACGATGCTAAAATTGATTTACCACTGCCATTGCGACCAACAAGTGCGGTTGTTTTTGCTGTTAATGACAGTGTTATATTGTTAAACAGACGTTTGCCATTGGCATGCTGAAAGCAAAGGTTAAAAGCGTGAAGTTGTGGCATAGTGCCTCCTGTAATACAGGGGCAGAAAGCGTTGGTAACGCAAAGACAATTTACGTGTGTAAAGTGATAGTGAGCAACGCCTACTAACCCTGTTGGTCCAAAGAAAAAATGAAATTGGATAACAGGTTTAGTTGTTCATGTTGGCGCGTGCTCCTAAATAATGAGACTAGATAATATCCAGCCCTTGCCAAAAAGGCAACGAGTTATGTTAGGCTAATACTCATAGAACGTGAAAGGAATGCATTTTGAATTTAGTTAATTGCCAAGCCATTCTCAATAATACTGTGCAAGTAAAACTGACACTTGATGCTAAAAAACGTGTTTTTGTTATTGGTGATTTAGATGCCGACCTACCCAAGTTTGAACGTGCGTTAGCATCGGTAAATTTTAATGCAGCAAACGATATATTATTTGCGCTTGGCGATGTTATTGATAGAGGTGCACACAGTGTTTCTCTATTACAGAGGTTTAAAGAGCTGGGTGTTTATATGACTCTGGGTAATCATGAACATATGATGCTCGAATCAGTTCTTGCCCAAGATAGTGGTTATCACGCGTTATGGGTTGAAAATGGCGGGCGTTGGCATTACGAATTAAGCGAGGCTGAACGTATGGATGTTTGCCTGCAACTCCTTAATTGCCCTCTTTCTTACCTTATTGAATATGCAGGCATGACAATTGGTTTGTCGCACACGGTGCCACAAAATTGGCATTGGCAAAATATTCCTCGCAATCATTCTCAAGCCGTTACCGGCTTACTTTGGGATAGAGCTATTACAAAACAAGGTAAGGTTATACACAACCAAGGCGTCGACTTTTCTATTCATGGCCATAACTCGACCCCTTGGCCCTATTGGATTGGGAACACTTATCACATCGATACAAATTATTTAGGCGGTGAGCCAACACTTGTCGAGCTGAGTTCTTTAATAAGCGACTTTAAACAAGCCCAGTCAATGGACTGACGCAAGTTCAGAGGGAATGTTTTCTTCGAGATACTGCTTGTACTTATACCTTGCGTGCCAAAGCTGTTCATCAGATTCTTGCAGGTAAATAAGTGGACCGGTATTTTTCTTTGCTAAACTGGTTAGTTTAGAATATTCACGGGTATCGATTTTGCCATCGCTAAAGTAACTATTTGAAATTGTTAGAAACTCATCGTCTTTATACACTTCACTGTGCCAAATAAGAGAACGATACATACTGGCGGTTATTTCGGTTGGCTTATCGTTGCTTTGAAATATTTTCACTTCAGAGTAAATTGAGTTACCCGTAATTACGATACCAATTAACGATAGCGTTGTGAGAGTCATCATCCATTTCATGCTTTTATCCTCACTATTGATTACTTTAACTATAGGAGGAAAGCGAGATGTTTGATGTTTATTTAATCAATCACAGTTCGAAAAAGTATTTTCAAAATGCTTAATTACTGTTTTCTAAGTACCTATTTTGCGCATAGAGCTCACTGAGCCCTATGCGCGTGATACCATTTAGTGAAGTGCGGCTGTAAACGGAATGCTTTCACAGATTTTGGCTTCAGCTATAAGAATTTCTTCTAGTCGTGTATCTACTTCATGCTTGTCGAAATACTCGTAGGCAAGTTCGACAAATAAGTTTTTATGCTTTTCTTCAGATTTTGCGATGGCCACATAAAACTCTTTTTCTTTGCCAGCAGGTAGCGCTTCGGCAACTAATGAAAAGCGTTCATGCCCTCTTGCTTCAATAACACCCGCAACGAGTAGACGGTCCATTAAAAACTCGTCGCGGCCATTTCTGAATAAGCCACGAATTTGCTTAATGTAAGGGTCTTTTTGATCGTTACCCAATGAAATATCGCGTTCCATTAATAGCTTGAGAACTTGCTTAAAATGAATCATTTCTTCAAGCGCTAAGTCGGTCATAGCTTTAACAAGTTTACGACGATCTGGGTAATGCGACAGCATTGACATAGCCATACCCGATGCTTTCTTTTCAGCGGCAGCATGGTCTTGTAAAAAGGTGTTGAAGTCCGCTAAGACACCTTCTGTCCATTCAAAGGGAGTGTGATATTTTAATTCAAACATGATAAGGAACAACTTAACTTATAATGGCGGCGATTTTAACGCATTTTGGTTATAAAATCTTGTGATTGTAACCAAGGGATTTATCTATTTTTCCATTGCGGGTTGAGGCTATTTTGTCGGGGTGTTTTATGTCATTCCAAGCCGTTACTTTACCGGCCATATTCAGTTGTTTAAAAACATTTGGTTGCTCGGTTTGTAAAAATGCTTTGAGTGCGTCAGGGCTATGCTCGTCTGAAACATCAAGTGTTAATAGTTGCTGTTTTTTATCACTAAAATAGTTTTGCACTTGCTGTTGATGCCGCTTGTAACATGCAATAAGGTACTCATCTGATTCTATATCTGCCAGTGTGTAGTGGCCAAACACCTCTAAATAACAGCGTTTTAAATGGCTATTAAAGCCGCCATCTTCGCGCATTAAATTTGTATGCATGCGCGCAAGCAGTTGTCTTATTGAGGGGATCCATTTTGATAAATCACGCTGCAAATTAATAAAAATACTGTTTGGGTAATGCTTATCAAGTAACGGAAACTCACTAAAGACGGGAGTGTCAGCTATAACCTCTGCACTTTCAATTGCCGCTTGTGTATACGCTGTGTGAGCCGTTTTATAGCCTAATTGTAAAAAGCTATGGCAAATACTGGTAGTGCCTGTGCGCGGCAGACCTATTATAAAAATTTTATTCTTCATCTTCATTCGTATTAATTATGTTGGCATGAGAACTGGGGTTGCTTAATGAGTGGCGTTTTAACCCAGTCATTTTAGTGTCATTGCTAACGTTAGCAATGACACCCGCTTTTACCTACATAACTTGTGTAACTAATAACATGAAAGCACTGATAACCAGTGTTAAAAAGGTAAGTATCATACCAAAAGCACGTAATTTCATTACGTTATCAGCAAGCCCGTAGCTGTGACAGAATCGACCTAGTAGCAACATGCTTCCTAAAATATAACAATAATGACTTGATAGACCTTGGTACTCAACCAAGAACAATAAGATCAAAGTAAATGGCACATACTCTATAAAGTTTCCATGCGCACGAATTGCTGCTTGCAAAGATGCATCACCGCCATCGCCAAGTGAAATTTGCTTGGCTTTACGAATTTTAATAACACGAAAACTTAACTGAATGTATAAAATCGCCAATATGGCGGCAAAGGTTGAAACGATCACTGTATTTCCAATTCTTATTTAAAGTTAGACGCTTAGCACTATTTGTTGCTAGGCTATAAAATAGGTATTTAAGTTAGCACACTATTATGACTCGATAATGATTAATGTCTAACTGTTCTTAAAGGATATGCATGTTTACGCCAAGAAAAATTGCAGACAATTACCGCGAGATGATCAGCAGTATTGGGTTTTACCCATCGATGCTATCCGTTTTATTTCTTTTGTTTGCTTTAATCACAACTGCAATTGAATACGCAGCTATCACAATGGAAGTTAAGCAATTTTTTGCTGTGCTATTAGTCGATAGTGAAGAAAACGCACGAACCATATTGAGTACCCTTGCCGGCAGTATCATTTCGCTAACCGTGTTTAGCTTTTCAATGGTAATGGTGGTACTTAATAGTGCCAGTGCGAGCCTGTCACCGCGAGTTTTACCCGGTTTGATCACTCGTAAATCGCATCAGCTTGTTTTGGGTTTTTACTTAGGCAGTATCATTTACACCATCATTATGTTGATAAACATACGCGCGATGGAAAATGGTGAAATGGGGATCCCCTCTTTGGGTATTTTCTTTTCTTTGCTATTTGGCTTAGTGTCGTTGGGGTTTTTTGTTTACTTTATTCATTCAATCTCAAAGGCTATCCAAGTTGATAATGTACTTAACGATTTATTTAAAAATACCAAAAATGAACTCACCTGCATTGTCGCAATGCAAAAAGATACCGATATAAATGAGTTTCCTAACTTTGATGAATGGCACAACATTAAGAGTGAAACAGAAGGTTATTTTAAAGGGGCTCACAGTGATAAATTATGTGCGCTGTGTAAAGAGCACGATATAAAAATTTATATTGCGGTTAAACAAGGTTTTTTCACTGTTAAAGGCTACCCATTCTTAAAGTGTGATAAAGATTTATCAGACATGCCTGAACTTGTTGATGCCCTGCTCAACTGTTTTATTTTTTATATTGAAGAATACATAAGTGACCATTATCGCTATGGTATGACGCAAATTTCTGAAATTGCCGTAAAAGCAATGAGCCCAGGTATTAATGATCCGGGCACTGCGGTTAAGGCCATTGATATGTTAAGCATTTTACTGATAGAACGCCTTAAAATAAGCGATGTGAATTATTCGCTAAAGCATTCAACGAATAATCAACCTTATTTATACCTGCACGAGACATCGTTTGATGAATTACTGCATGATAACTTCACACCCATTAGGAATTATGCAAAAAGTGACGCTTATGTGATGGTCAATGTACTTGAAGCATTTAAAAATATTTTGTTTAGATCGGCTGATAGCAGTAAAGCGACAGAAAGCTTATTTGTTTATTTAGAGGCTATTGTTGAAGACATTAATAAGCATATAACGAATGAATACGACCGTCAGCAAGTAACCAATATGCTCAAGGCTATTGCGCGTATTTCAGAACACAAAGGAAAGGCGTTGGTGGCAAAGTTTACCACCAACTAACTGTTTAATTTTCGATATAATAAACCGCATAGCTACTTGCGGTGATGGTTATTTCACCCCCATTGTATGCATCGGGTACATAGTTACTCGGTGCTGCATCAGCCATAACCATTTTTTCAGCTCTCATGTAGGGTTGCACTCCCGTGTCGAGTGGGCTGTTTGAAGCCGTATAAAGGCCTTTTAACTCAACACCATAATCATTGGCAAACTCTTTTGCTGCGGCACGGGCATCTTTAATTGCCAGTTTTTGTGCCTGCTTTTGTAGCTCTTCATATCGGCTCGATACAAACTGTGTTTGATTTATTTCATTAATACCTGAGTTTACGAGTTGTTGAAGTAAAACAGGGTACTGTTTTGTATCAGTGAGCGTGAGTGATAAATTACGAGTTACACGGTATCCAACGAAGTTTTGTTTGCCTGTTTCACGGTTATATTCCGTTTCGCGTTGAATAGAAATATTAGACGCATAAATGCCCTTTTCTTCTACCCCTTTTGACTTTGCAAGCTTTATAGCTTTTGCCATTGTATTGTCGGCTTTATTTTTAGCAGCGATTAAGTCTTTATCAATTTCTACAATTGCGACCGTTAGTTTTACGTTGTCGGGGATTGTGGTGATAGACGCATTACCTTGAATATAAATATGCGGAGCGTCTGGCGTTGCCAAGGCAAAAACATTAAAACTCATAAATGCGGCAATAGATGAAAAAACAAATTTATTCATAACCTTGTTCCTTTTGTATAAACGTGAACTATTAAATACCTTATAAGGTTAATTAGCAATGAACAAGCTTAAACTAGAAGCTTAACGCTCGGAACAACACGGCTTTGAACAACATTATTTTATGCACTTTTTATTTACACATAAGGATTAAAACATTGTATTAATGTTTTTAGATTCCTTTGGAACAGACTGCCCAACCCCCCAATGCTCAACAATTTTACCTTCTTCCATCCGAAATATTTGGATTGCTGCACCGCCAAGTGATTCAGGTGTATGTTTTACATGAAGGTGAAGCCAAACAAGATCACCGTCAGAAGCGGTGCGCTTAATGGACATTGAAAGTTTAGGGTACTTTTTATAACGGCTCTCAAATAAACTCAACAGCGCATCACGGCCATCAGGTATGTTTGGTGAATGCTCAATAAAATGTTCGCTGTAACATTCATTACGCAAAATATCTATTCGATGCTTAGGCTCAAGATCTGGTCTATTTTCGAGGATTTCCATGCAATACAACGCCTTCTTTAAGTTAGATTCCTCTAAAGCAGTTTCTGCGCTATCTTTTGCATTTAATTCACACCCTACAAGAAGTATGGATATTGCAAACAACACAACTCTAATCGCTATTTTCCCTGTACTCATATATTACTCCTATACACGCTGTTGCCAGAATGTTCATGTATTTCTTGCCCTTAATATGGGCAAAAAATGTGGCTAAAATGAAGCTGAGAGAAACAGAGCACCCTGTTTGCCGTAGCGCTTTAAATTCGTGCAAGCTTTAGAGTTTATATTCACCGTCGCACTTTGTTGGAAAAAATGCCGGACAAGGTCCCCACTTAAGATCTTTGTCTTTCGCCGAAGCCGAAATTGGTTTATCTACTGCACCTGCACTGAATGCTAATATCGCTATCAGTCCAATGACTGCAGTTTGGATCATTTCCTTCTTCATTTTACTCTCCTGAGTTAAAAAATCGGCTAGTTGCTTAATGCATGGCTCTGCGGCAAAAAAAGCGCCCAGTGTTTTGGGCTGGCAGCAGCCACTTAATAGGATTCTTGCTAGGTATCATTTAAAAATAAATTACAGTCTGGCTAATTTATAATTCAGTAAATTGACCATAAAATTAAAGACTTAAAAATACTCTATGTATTACTGTTATCCGTAAAATAACTATGTATGTCACCTAATCGTGATGTAGCAAACTAGAAACCATGCACACGTTGTTATTTGGCTAGGGATGCATGTTGTAGATAAGTAAGATGAAAGTTCGAATTAAACATGGGGTTACCCAAACGACGTTACTTTAATAAGAACGAGTAATAATTAACCACCTTACAGCGATACCTGAAGAAAAGACATTAATTCCAATCAATCTTTTTGTAATAAACAAAACAGGTCAGATCTTTACTCGATAAATTTAAAAAACTAACAATATAGTAAATAGAATATGGTTCACTCTAATAAAAATATTAGGTTTTGTGAGGCCGATTGTTTAGTTGGCATAGCTTACTAACTTATACATTTCACAATGGAGGAATTGTTCTACAGGCACGCATTTTATCCCTTTGAATCCTTGATGACTCTCTTAACGAAGCTGTTTAGCAGAAAATAAAAGCCGATGAAATTGCGTTACTTAATAGCAATTAGTCCAGTATCGACTCATCTTAGCTCGACAATTGTGTTACTGGTATTGGTGTTACTGGTGTTGAGTGCATGTATTTTTATACAAAAAAAGGGGACCTACTATTTTAGGTCCCCTTTGTCATTTAGCCAAAGCGCGAAGGCTTTGGTTTCTATTAATATTTTAAGTTTAAATACTTAAGTTTAAATGCTTTAGTTTAAATACTACGTCGCTTGTAGTTGCGGTATTCAGGTAACCAATAATTCTTTTCGATAGCAGCCCACAGCGCGTCGTCTGTTAGTTCAAGTGCCACACCTTCTTCCATCGCTTTTTTAGCAACGGCAAACGCAATACGTTTACTCAATGCTTGTATTTCAGTTAGTGCTGGCAATAAGCTACCTTGACCTGTGTTTGCACGTGGTGAAGACTCTGCTAACGTTTCACTTGAAACAATAAGCATTGCATCTGTGATACGGGTTGCTTTTGCAGCAATTACACCTAAACCAATACCAGGGAAAATGTAACTGTTATTACATTGTGGGATTGGGAATAACTGGCCGTTGTATTCAACCGGTTCAAATGGGCTTCCTGAGGCGACAATGGCTTGTCCGTCGGTCCATTCTATAACATCTGCTGGCAGTGCTTCTACCTGCTTAGACGGGTTGCTAAGTGGGAAAATAATTGGCTGCGCACACGAGGCATGCATTGCACGAATAACTTGCTCAGTGAATAAGCCAGGTTGACCCGATACACCAATAAGGATATCTGGTTGAGCGCAGTGCATTACATCAAGAAGCGAGGCGAATTCGCCACTGTAAGTCCAGTCTTTTAAGTTTTCTTTTGATTGCGATAAAGCATCTTGGAAATCACGAAGACCTTCCATTCCTTCTGTTAGTAGACCAAAGCGATCGACCATGTATATTTGTGAACGCGCTTGCTCGTCAGAAATGCCTTCAGCAACCATCGTACTGATGATTTGCTCTGCAATACCGCACCCTGCTGAACCTGCGCCAACAAACACAACTTTTTGTTCTGATAACTTAGCACCTTTAACACGACACGCCGCAAGTAATGAACCAACTGTAACAGCTGCAGTACCTTGAATGTCGTCGTTAAAACTACAAATTTCGTCACGGTAACGTTTAAGCAGTGGCATTGCATTCGGTTGTGCGAAATCTTCAAATTGAAGTAGCACACTTGGCCAGCGACGTTTTACTGCTTTAATGAATAGCTCAAGGAACTCGTCGTATTCTTCTTGCGAAATACGTTTATGGCGAGCACCCATGTACATAGGATCGTTAAGTAGTTTTTCGTTGTTGGTACCCACATCAAGCATAACAGGTAATGTGTATGCTGGGCTTATACCACCACATGCGGTGTAAAGCGACAGCTTACCAATTGGAATACCCATGCCCCCAATACCTTGGTCACCAAGGCCTAGAATACGCTCACCATCAGTTACAACGATAACCTTTACTTTGCCTTTCGTCGCATTGCGCAAGATATCGTCGATTTGGAAACGATCTTCGTACGAAATGAATAAGCCACGTGCACTGCGATAAATATCAGAGAACTTTTCGCAAGCGTCTCCCACTGTCGGGGTATAAATAATCGGCATCATCTCTTCAAGATGGTCACGCACTAAACGGTAGTAAAGAGTTTCGTTGTTATCTTGAATAGCACGTAAGTAAATATGTTTGTTTAAGTTGTCGCTAAAACTTGAATATTGTTGGTAACAACGCTCAACTTGCTCTTCAATTGTTTCATAACGCGGTGGCAGTAAACCGGCTAGGTTGAAACTTTCCCTTTCTTTTTGTGAAAATGCACTGCCTTTATTTAATAGTGGCGTTTCGATCAGACCTGGGCCTGAATAAGGAATATAAAGATAATTCGGATCGGTATTTGTAGTCATATTTCCAAGCTTTGATGGCGTCATAATTATGATCTGACATTATTACTGTTGAAGGTTAAATTGCAATGACAATCCACCTTGTCAGACCATTGAAGAAAATGAATTTTATGCTCTAAAAGGCATAAGGCTAAGTATACATGAAAACTCAGCAGCTTTAAGGCTGCTGAGCCTATTTTTAGTGGCTTTTATCACTTAAAGCGATGCCTTCACGGCGTGGATCTGCAGCACCATAAAGTTTACCGTCTTTTAGTTCAACAGCATGTAAACCAGAGTTTAAATCTAAGATGCGAACTTGGTGGCCTCGGTTAACAAAATCAGCTTCGTGGTTGGCAAGTTCGGTGCCTTTTTCAAGACTGGTGTAATTATTACGATTTGTGATACGTGGCAAATTAATTGCCTCTTGCGCATCTAAATCCCAATCAAGAACAGCCACAACAACCTGCGCTACATAATCAATAATTCGGCTTCCACCCGGTGAACCCACGACTAATCGTAAGCTACCGTCTTTGTTAAATACCATTACTGGCGACATAGAACTACGCGGACGTTTACCTGCCTCAACACGGTTAGCGAGTGGTTTACCATCTTTCGTTGGCGATAAAGCAAAGTCAGTAAGCTGGTTGTTTAAAATATACCCGTTCACCATAACTGTTGAACCAAAAGCCATTTCAATTGAACTGGTCATTGACACGGCATTGCCTTCGCTGTCTACAATTGATACATGCGACGTTGACGGTAATTCATAAGCGTCATCCTGCGCGTAGGCCAATGAGTTAGGAGGCGTTCCAGCTTCTGCGTGGGCATCTTTTTCGGTAATCAACTTAGCACGGCTTGCTAGGTAATTTTTATCTAATAAACCGTCCGTTGGAATAGCCATAAAATCAGGATCGCCCATGTATACATCACGGTCTGCAAACGCTAAACGTGATGCCTGGGTAAAGTAATGCAATGCTTGTACTGAGTTAGGTGCAAGCTTGGCCATGTCTTTGTGTTCTAGCAACGCTAAAATTTGTAATACCGCAACACCCCCACTACTCGGAGGGGCCATTGAGCATACTTCGTATTGACGATAATCAACACACACAGGGGCACGCTCTTTACTCTGGTAGTTAGCAAGGTCTGCTTCTGTTAACGTGCCTGGTGCAACCACTGAGTTTTGTACTGCATGCACTAATTGTTTGGCATTATCACCTTTATAAAAGGCATCAATGCCCTGTGTTGCTATGTCTTTATAAAGAGCCGCTAATTCAGGGTTCTTTTTTACAGACCCGACAGCCAGTGGCTTACCATCAGGGAAAAAGTAATCACGAATGACGGGTAACGTTGTAACGCCAGGGTTTAGCTCTTTTGCCAGCAACTTATGCAAACGAGGGGATACAACAAACCCCTGCTCTGCCAGCTCAATTGCCGGTTGAAACAGCGTATGCCATGGCAATTTACCATAACGTTTATGCGCGCTTGCAAAGGCATGTAAAATCCCTGGTACACCTACTGAGCGACCACCCACAACTGCTTCAATCCATTTTACTGCTTTACCATGTTTGTCTAAAAAAAGAGTTTCATCAGCATGGCTTGGCGCTGTTTCTCGACCATCGAAAGTGGTTAGGCTTTTGTTTTTGTTGTCGAAATACATCAAAAACGACCCACCACCTATGCCCGATGATTGCGGCTCAACCAGTGTAAGTATCAGTTGAGTTGCAATGGCTGCGTCTACCGCTGAGCCGCCCATTTCTAACATTTTTTGACCGGCTTTTACTGCATACGGATTTGCAGCAGCAACCATGTATTTAGTGCCTTCAACGACCTGTTTATGCGCAAAGCCTGTTGCGGCTTCAGGCTCACGCGTTTCAACCTTAGTTGGGGCTGCAAAAATTGACGTTGTATAAATTAATGACGAAGAGAGCACAATAAGTGCTTTTGTTTTGAATAACATAAATAAACTTAATCCCGGTGTTTAATTGGCATCTTAAAATTAAACGTGCACAATATGCAAAATTTAAGATACAACAAAAATAACATGATCAACCTTCCTCTGAAACCACAATATGTACTGCCGCCACTGTGTTTAATGCTGATTAGTACCCTTTTTGCTGCGTTTAACTTAAATGATTATTTAGAATTTAACCGTAATTTAGTTGCAGATGGTGAATTTTGGCGTATTTTCACGAGTCAATTTGTACATGCAAATTGGCCTCATTTAGCCTTAAATTGCGCCGGAATTTTATTAATATGGGCATTGCATGCAGAACATACCTCCCCTGCTCGGTATGCTTTTAATACCGCTGTTTTGGCTTTATGGTGTGGTTTAGGCGTATGGTTATTTTGCCCTGATATAAAAATATACACTGGACTGAGTGCACTCTTGCACGGTGTTATTATTTGGGGCGCTGTCAAAGATGTGCAAGCAGGTATGTTTTCAGGCTGGTTATTGTTTGCTGGTACTTGGGCTAAAGTGATTTGGGAGCAAATAGCAGGCCCGAGTGAATCGGTGAGTCAGTTAATCGACTCTAATGTTGCCATTGATGCCCACTTTATCGGCGCAATTGGCGGCACAATGTTGGCTTTACCTGTCTTTATAAAAATAATAAGAAAGCGCGGGTAACTTCATAACTTTGCTCGCTTTTTTTAGCTGTGTTCTTTTTTAACACGAAAAATTGTTAATACGAAAAAGGAATTTTAAATGATAAAGAATAATGGCTATTTTTATCTTGGTCTCATCGCACTTTGCCTTTACGGCCCTTTACTGCTTAGCTTTTTAAGCTCATTTATTAATTTACAGTTTATATCGCCAAGGTATATGAGTGATGTCTCTCAGGTAAAAAATATTATTGTATTTGCCTCAGCTATTTTGGGCTTCACCTTATTACTCATGAAATACCAGGAAGTAAGTGCGCTTTTTAAAAATAGAATAATCGCAAACATCACACTTATATTGAGTTTTTTGTATGCTTGCTTGATGATTACTGGGGCAGGCTTAGTTATGTTTCTGGATGCGACCTTCGGCTCACATAAAGACTACATTTATCAAGAACACACACTTAATGACCGTACTTTCTATGTTTATACAGCGGACCCCGGTGCTTTTGGCAAAGCGCATCATTATGTGTATTTAAAGTGCCCTGCATCCTTTAATCGCTATGAATTAGAGTTTATAGCCAAGCTATCGTGGATAAAGAACTTTAAGATGAGCTTAGTGAGCGATGATTTAATTTTTAAAGGCGAATCAGAACAGTATACAAAAGTGCTCAATGTAAGCACATTTCACTGCAAATAGACCCATTGAAATAATCATAATGTAAATAAAAACAGCCACTTAAAGTGGCTGTTTTTAAATTACTTAATAGTATTAAAGCGTTTCTTTAAATAGCTTATAAATACGACGGTATTCATCTAACCAGCTTGATGGCTGTACAAAACCATGGGGTTCAACTGGGAAGATGGCTGTTTCAAAGTTTTCTTTTTCAAGCTCAATTAAACGTTGTACTAAACGCACTGAATCTTGGAAGAATACGTTATCATCAACCATAGGCGCATTAATTAATAAATGACTTTTCAGGCCTTCAGCAAAGTAAATTGGTGAACTCTTTTCGTAGGCGATCGGGTCAACATCTGGATGATTTAAGATGTTAGACGTATAAGGTCCGTTGTAATGAGCCCAATCGGTCACTGGACGAAGTGCAGCACCCGCTTTAAATAAATCAGGTTGGGTAAATAGTGCCATAAACGTCATGAAGCCACCGTAAGAACCGCCATACGTGCCAACAGCTTGTGTATCAACATTCGCGTTTTCAGCCATCCAGCTTACGCCATCGGCTAAATCTTGAATCTCTGGTGTGCCCATTTGACGATAAATTGCAGTTCGCCAATCACGCCCATACCCTTTCGACGCACGATAATCCATATCCATGACTACATAGCCTTCAGATGCTAATAGTGAATGGAACATAAACTCGCGGAAGTAGCCAGACCAACCCATGTGCGAGTTTTGTAAGTAACCTGCACCATGGTTGAAGATAACTGCTTTACGATTTTTACCTGTTTCGCCTTCTTTATAGTCAGCGGGGTAATACACTTTTGCGTAAATAGGTTGATCAGTGTGGCTCGAAGGCACAGCAACAATTTTAGGCGCAATTAACTTCTTAGCCAAAAACTCGTCAGACACCGTATGCGTTAACTGAGTTACTTGTGTATTTGCTTTTGCATCAGCAACATATAGCTCTGGTGGCGACATAATTTTTGAGTGAGTTAGCAGTAATTTGCTTTCATCTGGACTTAACTGGTAATCAGTCATACCGTCTAGGTTAGTCACTTGCTCAGACTCACCGTTAGCAGGATTTACACGGTAAATTTCGTATAGACCTGGGTGCTCAACATTTGCTTTGTAGTAAATCGCTGAGTTATCCGCTGTTAATGTTAGGTTTGAAACAACAAACTGACCTTTAGTAAGTTGTGTTGCTTTACCATTTAGCGGCTTTTTATAGATATGGCTGTAACCAGACTCTTCTGATAAGTAGTAAAGCGTATCTGAGTTATTTAACCAACCAAAGTCATTGTATGCATAGTTAACCCACGCATCATCGTGTAAGCGGTGTTGAGAAACAAGTGTGTTGTTCTTTGTATCAACAGTTGCTAACCAACGGTCTTTGTTGTCCCATGCTTCAAGCATAAGTGCAACCTTTGAGCCATCGGTGTTCCATTGGATTGCACTTTGATCCCAACCCCAGTCCATCATTAGATTAATTGCACGTGGTGCTTTTTCAGACTTGTAAGTTTTGCCATCACGGGCGTAGTTTTCTTTTTTAACCGCGGCAAGCACATCTTCATCAAAGCCTGGTAATGTGTCGTACGCTAGTGTTGTTTGCTCACCCGATTTAAGGTCAATGTAAATAACATCTGAGCTGATTGGTTTTTCATCTGCAACACGGCGACGTACTTTTTCTGCTTTAACTCGCGCATCATCAGCGATGTAATTAGGCATAATATCGCCTTCATCGCGCCATGGACGGCTTTCGGTGGTTACTGCAACTAATGCTTGGCCATTTGGTGAAAGCTGTACATCGGCTAAACGCTTACCTTTACCTAAGTAAAACTGTGAATTTGCAATGCTGTCGTTTTGCTCTTTGATTTGTTCTTCACGCGCTTCACGATCTTTTTTATTTTTGTGCGTAAGTGCAATGTAATCAATTAATTTATGCTGTTCTTTTGCAATATACGTGTCAGGCTCTTGAACACCTTTTGGTGCATCGTCTAAGTGCAGATTTACAAGCTCTACTTGACGACCTGTCGCTAAATCAACTTTATAAAATGCATTACCTTGGCGGTAAGCAAGATTGCCGTCGGTTAAAAACTGCGGTTTTGATTGCTGTGCACTGTCGTGTGTGATCTGCGTTATTTGACCTGAGCTCAAGTTTTTAACAAAAATATTGCCTTCAAATGCATAGGCCTGTTGCTTTTTATCTGTTGAATAAACAGCATTTTTTGCACCAACAGTGTGTAGTTTATTTAACGCAACTTGAGATGCAGACTGGCTATTAACCGCTTGAACATATAAGTCACGTAATTCGTTACCTTGTTGCTTTTGCGCATAAACGATGCTTTTAGAGTCACCATTCCAAAAAGCGCGCTCAGGCTGACGACCAAGCCAATCAGGGTGAGCCATAGCTTGCTCTAATGTAATTTCAGATGAACCAGTGTCTACGGGTGTAGCAACCATTGGAGCAACTTGAGTAGGACTTACTTCTGTTGCAGTTGAGGCGGTTGTTTGACAACCAGCTAGCATGAAGCTAGATGCGACTGCGAGAGCCACTAACGTTTTGTTAGCAGTGGTTTTGAATTTCATAGTGCTTCTTACAGGTAATTATAATTCGCCTTATTTAAGCAGAAGCACTGATGAAATAGCAATTTTAATAGGATAAACAGCCAAACTTTTCCGTTTAATAACAGCTTATTTTAACGAAATATCGAGCCACACCATGCGATGATCAGAAGACGCATTACGATCTTTAATTAAACGGTACAATTCGCTGTCTTTGGTTGGCCAAAATACCCCCCCATTTTTAATTTCAATACCGTAATTTGATGGCAGTACATAATCAGCACGTGCTTGCCAATATGCGGTGTAATTTTTAGCGTAACTGTCTTTATAAGACTCTTTTGCACCTTTACTCGATGGTGTAAACAACGCATTAACATGTGGATTTTTTAATATTTGATCCGTTGTCGTTGGGCGTGCTTTATCCCCTTCTGGTGCAGCATTTAAATCACCAACAATTACAAACCGACTATTCGGTTTTAAGCCACCTTGTTGGCCTTTATCATCATAGAGGTAGTTTTCGTTGTTAATGTAATCAGCAATCAGTCTAACTTCATCATGGTTGCGCTTGCCGTTACGGTCTTCATCACCATCAAATACAGGTGGCGTAGGATGCGAAGCTAATAAATGGAATGTCTTCCCTTTTACATTTATGGGTAAATCCCAAAACGACTTTGAGCTTAAATGAATAGCTTGCCACGCTTCTTTTGAATACCAGTCTTTACCTGTTTTAGGGTCGATAGGCATTTGCGCGTTTGGCATATCTTTGTATTTGAATGTTTGCAGTGTACGGGCTTTTTCTAAATCAATAGGATAACGCGAGAGTACAGCCATCGCATAATGCCCCTCAAAGAAGCCAAAACCGTGCGCATCACCTTTGTAATGCCCCTTTACACCATCTTTATCTAGGTCAAAATTAGTGGGTAAACCAGTATTAACAGGCGCAATGAAAGCATACGGGTAATCTATAGCAACCTGCTTATTTTGTGAGACTTGTAGATAATTTTTACGAAAAACATTAATGCCTTTATCTGCATCGATGTAATCAAATTCATTGAGTAAAATAACATCAGGTCTGACGCGTTGAATAATTTCTGCGATATTACGAATTTGCTGGTGGTTACTTGCAAGCGCTTTACTGAGCGCGTCTTTATCGATTGCTTCGCCTTTGCTTGCATAGTTTGTTGCGTCCATACTGACGTTAAAAGTCGCAACGCGTAAGTCGGCAGCAACAAGGTTAGTTGCAAATAAACCAGTTGCAAGTGCAATTGAAGACGTTAATAAGGCGTTTTTCATGAAATAAATCCATCTACTATTAAAAGTAAAATAATACTACTGACGATGATCCATAAGATCATTGCCATGATAAAAGGTTTAATACCAGCTTGCTTAAGCACTGTAACAGATAAGCCACTGCCAATTAAAAATAGCGTCATAACTAATATTTGTTTCGCGCCAATATTCAATGCATGCCAAAGAGGTTGATACTCTGGTAAGCTTGAATTTATCAGTGCTGCTGCTAAAAATCCAATTATAAACAAAGGGATACTTGCTTTTTCATCGGATTTCCAAAAAACTCCCGCAATACTTGTATAAGGAATAATCCACATTGCTCGGGTTAACTTTATGGTGGTTGCAATCGCTAATGCTGATGCGCCATAAGCAGCTGATGCACCAACAACGCTACTGGTATCGTGTATTGCAAGTGCGGCCCATACACCAAATTGCTGTTCTGTTAGACCAAGATAGTGACCAATCATTGGAAATAGCACCAGACCTAGCGCGTTTAATAAAAAAACAACCGCGAGTGAAATGGCGACTTCATGATCTTTTGCTTTTATCACGGGGGCCATAGCTGCTATCGCACTCCCACCACAAATTGCCGTACCAAACGATATCAATACCCCAGTATTTTTATTCAGTTTAAATAACTGAGATAAAATTTCACCAAGTCCAATTATGGCTGTAATGCTAACAATGGTGAGTACGATAGAGCTGCGCCCTACTTCAATAACTTGATTAAAATCAACAGCAAACCCTAAACCTATGACAGCAATTTTGAGCATTATCTTACTCAATTTTTGAGAGAGAGCTGCAAAGGGGTTACCCAAAATAATAGCAAATAAAGCCCCTACAATGAGCGATGTAGCAGAACCTACAAAAGGAATAGCCGAGATTAAGAATAACGCAATAAAAAGAAGTTGTTTGGGACGTTCAGCAATCACAACGGGGCTCTTATCAGTCTGTTTGTTAATTTATGCACTAAAGGCGCGATTAAAATCACAGTAGGAAATGCAACACAAAAAGCAAAAGCCCATGCTTTTAACCAAAGAATCACAATATTATCGACAAAACCAACGTTAAAAATGCTGATCACCAATGACATAAAACCAGACATAAATAACGCCATAAAAAACGCAAATACGACTGTTTGTAATCGTGGATGGAACATAGCACGCTAATATTAGTATAAAAATAGGAGTCTATCGGAAGAATTTATAGACGCAAGCTCTTTGAGACAAGAGACGTAAATACATGTAATGGCATTAAAAAGCCGAGAAGACCTCGGCTTTTAGCAATTTAAACTGATTAGTTTAAAATCAACTGTGTACTGGTGTTTGCGACACCTGGGTAATCTTCTTCTGGTAGAATTTCGGCAAGGGCCGCTAAACGCTCACCCAGTTGATGAAGATTATCGGCAGAGACATTAATGTGCCCCATTTTGCGACCCGGCTTTGCTGTTTTGCCATACCAGTGACTCGTAACGTCGTGTGTAGCCAGCACTGATTGAGGGATAGATGGTTGGCCTAACACGTTAATCATCGCTGTTGGGCGAAGTAACTCCGTGCTACCCAGAGGTAAACCCGCCACTGCGCGCATATGGTTTTCAAATTGCGAACAGTGAGTGCCCTGCTGCGTCCAGTGACCCGAGTTATGCACACGTGGCGCAATTTCATTAACGAGCAATGTACCTTGCACGTCAAAGAATTCAATCGCTAACACACCTACATAATCAAGCTCTTGCGCTAATTTATTAAACGCGCGCTCAGCTTGCTCTTGAATGGCCGCTTTTTCTTTGCCTGCAACAGATAGCGTTAATACACCGTTGGTATGCTGATTTTCGGTTAATGGGTAAATAACCGTGTTCCCTGCTTTGTCGCGTGCACCAATGATTGATACTTCACGGTCAAATGGGATCATCTTTTCAGCAATGATTGAATGTGGCGCAGAGTCAGTACCTGAAACAATGAAGTCTGCCATTTCAGACCAGATTTGTTCAATTTCGTCATCTGATTTTAAACGCCACTGGCCTTTTCCGTCGTAACCAGCTTGGCAAGTTTTAATTACCAGCGGTTTACCTAAACGTTCAACTGCGGCAATTAAATGTGCTTTTTCGGTGATTAATTGATAAGGCGCACACTCTACGTGTGTTTTATCGAGTAACGCTTTTTCTAATGCACGGTCGCCGCCAGTTTTTATGGCTGCTTTGCCCGGGTAAAACTTATTGCTTTGACAACACAGTGTTAAGACATCATCGGGAATGTGCTCAAACTCTGCGGTAATAGCATCTGCATTATCGATTGCTTGTTGTAATGTGCTGCTGTGAACTTCACCTGTTAAAGGGTGAATAATTTTTTCACTGCCTACATCGTAAGCAACCACGTTTAAATCAAGCGGTGCGCCCGCTAAACTCATCATACGAGCTAGCTGACCTGCACCTAAAATCAAAATATTCATATTACTCTGCAGGATTTGGGTTAGCTAAAATAGTCTCTGTTTGTTCTTTGCGGAATGCTTCTACTTTTGCGAAGATTTCAGGCTGTTGGCAACCTAAAATTTGTGCAGCGAGTAGACCCGCGTTTGCCGCACCGGCTTCACCAATAGCAAGCGTACCGACAGCAACACCTTTAGGCATTTGGCAGATAGATAATAATGAATCAACACCGTTTAGCGTTTTAGATTTAACAGGTACACCTAATACAGGTAGCGAGGTAAACGCTGCAGCCATACCAGGTAAGTGCGCAGCACCACCGGCACCCGCTATAATAATTTTTATACCACGCTCAGCAGCTGAGCTTGCATAATCGGCAAGTAATTGAGGAGTACGGTGTGCAGAAACAACTTTGGTTTCGTATTCAATGCCGAATTTTTCAAGCATTAACGCCGCATGTTCCATCGTTGGCCAATCTGATTTGGAACCCATAATAATGCCAACAGTCATATTTACACCTCAATCAATTTATTTTATAAAAAAGCGATTAATACCAACTGATAATTTAATCATGCAAATTGGTATAAAAGCGGACTTTTGTCCTTATTTTGTGGCGTGTATTATATACCTAAGTCACATAAAGATGCGACTCTAGAAGCACAAAAAAGCCATGACTTGCATGGCTTTTAAGCAGTAACTTAACGATTACGCTTCTTTACTTGCTAGGTACTCAGTATATGTTCCCTTAAAGTCGATAATTTTACCGTCTTTAATCTCCCAAATACGATTTGCAAGTGATGATACAAACTGTCTATCGTGTGAAACGAACAATAATGTACCTTCGTACGCTTCAAGGGCTAAGTTTAGCGCTTCGATAGATTCCATATCCATGTGGTTGGTTGGCTCATCCATTAACAAAATGTTTGGTTTATGCATCATAATTTTACCAAACAACATACGGCCTTGCTCACCACCTGAAATGACTTTTACCGATTTTTTGATGTCGTTTTGTGAAAACAGCATACGACCAAGGAAACTACGAACAACTTGCTCATCATCTCCTGCTTGTTGCCATTGTTCCATCCATTCAAACAAGTTCATGTCTTTTTCGAACTCATCTGCATGGTCTTGTGCATAATAACCAATGTTCGCGTTATCAGACCATTTATACTCACCTTGCTTAGGTGCTAAACGCCCTGCAAGAGTGTTTAAAAGTGTTGTTTTACCAACACCGTTTTCACCGATAATCGCAATGCGCTCGCCCACTTCCACTAAGCCCTCAAGGCCGCTGAAAAGCATCTCGTCAAAGCCTTGTGCAAGGTTAGTTAACTCAAGTGCATTACGGAATAATTGCTTTTCTTGTTCAAAGCGAATAAACGGGCTCTGACGTGATGACGCTTTTACTTCTTCAAGCTGAATTTTATCAATTTGTTTAGCGCGTGATGTAGCTTGCTTTGCTTTAGAAGCATTTGCAGAGAAACGCGATACAAATTGTTGAAGTTCAGCAATTTGGCTTTTCTTCTTGGCGTTTTCGCTTAGTAAACGTTCGCGAGCCTGTGTTGCAGCAAACATATATTCATCGTAATTACCTGGGTAAATACGTAATTCACCGTAATCGATATCAGCCATGTGTGTACACACTGAGTTTAAGAAATGACGGTCGTGCGAAATGATAATCATGGTGCAGTCGCGTTGGTTTAACACGTCTTCTAACCATTTAATAGTGTAAATATCCAAGTTATTGGTAGGCTCATCCAGTAACATGATATCTGGGTCAGAGAACAGTACTTGCGCAAGTAACACACGCAGTTTAAAGCCAGGGGCAATTTCAGACATTGGACCGTAATGCTGTTCAGTGCCAATACCTACGCCAATAAGTAACTCACCTGCTTTAGCTTCAGCAGAGTAACCGTCCATTTCAGCAAATTCGGTCTCAAGATCGGCTACTTTCATACCGTCTTCTTCGCTCATTTCGGGTAAGCTATAAATACGATCACGCTCTTTTTTTACTTCCCACAGCTCTTTATGACCCATGATAACCGTGTCGATAACAGAAAACTCTTCGTAAGCAAACTGGTCTTGGTTTAGTTTTGCGATACGTTCGTTTGGATCTGTGCTGACATTTCCTGCTGATGGCTCAAGCTCACCACTGAGGATTTTCATGAACGTTGATTTACCACAGCCATTTGCACCGATTAGACCATAGCGGTTGCCATCGCCAAATTTAGCTGAGATATTTTCGAATAAAGGTTTAGCACCAAATTGCATGGTGATATTAGCTGTACTAATGATAGCGGTACCCTCCAGCGGGTAAAAGTAAAAATAAAACTGCGTGCAATTTTAAACTAAAGCCGCTTTGCACGCCATGAAAGTTTCTTTAAATACGCGCAGTGATTTTACAATTTCAAATGGGCAGTCTACCTTTAATGAGCATGCTCACTTTTACTTATGAGCGCGCTCATTTAAAAATTTATCAATATAAATCAATGGGCTAAACATGACAAAGCACGATCAAACGCACTCACGGATACTGAACGAAGCGTGGAGTCTCTTTACTGAAAGTGGCTTTAACGACACGTCAACCAGGCAAATATCTACAGCAAGCGGTATTGCTGTAGGCACTTTGTTTAATCATTTTTCTGATAAGGTGGCAATTTTAGAGGCGTGTTTAGACATGCGCTTTAAAGATGTGTTAGAGCGTGCAAAAGAGACCGATATACATCGCCCTCCCCGACTTAAGCTTAATCACTATGCACAATATTTTTATCAATTTTATTGTTTGCACCATCGTTTTTATAAAGTGCTTTTTAGCCAACGATTGTTTTCGCAAACATTTCAACAGCAGCATATGGATCTCATGCATTCATTAGTTTTTGCTGACCAACCACAATTTAACAAAGTAAAAGCCGCAATCTTGCTTGATTGTTATTTTATGACTTTATTGTATGGATTAGGTGCAGACACACCCAATACTAAATTAATGCTAAGAACACTCAGTCAAAAAGTGTCTATTTTTTAGTCTGACTAACACGTTGATTATTCAATGAAGTGAACTGAAAATGAATAAATATTCCACAAAGGCTGTACCTTTCATGATATTTTTTCACTTTTTACCTTATTTTAGCTTTGATAGTCTTCATCTTTTAGTTAATTTATACCTCTTAGGGACAATAATAAAACAAGGTACTCTATGAAAAGAACACTCGCTGCCACGCTGATTGCTGGTTTATTCACAAGTTACACTGTGGATGCAATCGAAATATACAAAGATGAAACGAACAGTGTCACAGTAGGCGGCTTTATCGATGCGCGTATTATAAACACGCAAGGTCAGACAGAAGTTGTTAATGGTGCGTCACGCATTAATTTTGATTTTAAGCGCCAATTACAAAATGGATGGCATGCATTTGCATTACTAGAATGGGGCGTAAACCCGGTAGGCAGTAGTGACATTATTTATAATAATCGCTTTGAATCAATTCAGGATGAGTTTTTATATAACCGATTAGGTTATGTCGGTATTAAGCACGATGACTATGGTCAAATTACGCTGGGTAAACAATGGGGTGCTTGGTATGACGTTGTTTATAACACTAATTTTAGTTTAGTGTGGGATGGTAACGCAGCCGGCGTGTATACGTATAATAAAGACGATGGTGCAGTAAACGGCACCGGTCGAGGTGATAAAGTACTGCAATACCGTAATACATGGGGTAAGTTTCATGTTGCACTGCAAGCCCAGTTAAAATCTGATGATTTTTATACATGTGATATTGCCGATATATCACGAAGTTCATGTGAAGTGCTTTGGAACCAAGGCAATAACGCTGCGCAAAAAGTAGAGTTTAATTCAACCTATGGTGCTGCCCTCACCTATTTTGCTACTGATAATTTAAAATTAACAGCGGGTGTAAACCGTGGACAATTTGATGTTTTATACGCGGGTGGGCGGAATCAATCGGTCACTGATCTAATTTATGGTGCGGGCATTACCTATGGTGATTTTTATAAACCGGGCTGGTATGCATCGGCCAACATAAACAAAAACGAAAACCACGACACCGATAACATTGGCCGCTTAATAAAAGACGCTGTCGGGTTAGAGTCAATTTTAAGTAATCGATTCGACAATAATTTACGTACTTTTGTTGCCTATAACGTGTTTGATGCCGGTGACGATTACGTGATCCAGCCAAACTTTAATGCAGATCCTGAGGATGTGTTCAAGCGTCAGTTCGCAGTATTAGGCGCACACTATTTCATGGGCAAAGACACGATTTTGTATATCGAAGCGCGTAAAGACTTTAGTGACTTTTCAAGCAATGATACAGAGCAAGAAGCTCAAATGTCGCAAACCGAAGATGATGGTATTGCCATCGGCTTCAATTACACATTGTAATTAAGTTTTAATTTAGAGCCCACAATCGTGGGCTTTATTTTTTAGATAAATAACTCTATGCCAGCGTACCCTGTACGACACTGCAATAACGATAATTACATTCAAATCATTAAAAGCTAATTGAATATAAATACATACACATAAAAGATGTTATCGATAACACCATTGTGAAAACTCTTATTTTTCCCTACTCCTCTATTTTGCGAGCTTTTACATAACTAGCGTATTTTCGATGTCATGGGGAGAAATTAAGTCACTGTTCTGATATTACGTATGCGGCTTGCTGGTAACTGGGTGCAAAATGTAACTTGGGTTTATGCACGAAATTAAGACATGTTATTGGTAATAAAGAAGCGACAAAAATGCAAAAGATAAACAAAATGAACTCAGCGCTGCAAAGTTAATTCGACTAAATTAGATGTTACTTAGGGCTTGAACTATCGTTCTTGCGATTAACTATTACACTTTCCCACTCAATTGCTGAGAGTGTAATTAATAAACATGAAGTATGATGTGTTCTTATTGTTACTGCTATTCTACAGCGAGTATTCACGTTCTACTTTTGCGATACGTGTTGTAAATGCGTTATACCATTTATCGCGACCAAGTTGTTGAGCGTTGAGGTGCTCAACATGTTGTTTCCACGACTTAATAGCATCTAGGCTTTACCAGTAAGAAACGGTAATCCCTACACCATCACGCACTGATTCCATGCCTAAAAAACCAGGTTGTTGCTCGGCAAGCTCAACCATACGGTTAGCCATTTCTTCATAGCCTGCGGTGTTCTCAGATAAGGTATTCGTAAATATAACTGCGTAATACGGGGGTTTGGGCGTCGTGGCTATCATAATGGTTACTTACGTCTGCTTGGTTCAAAACCATCATAGCATAGAATATCACTGTCGAAGGTATCCCAATTGGCTTTCGAACTGACAAAGTTATGGCTAATCGGACGCTCTGTAATATCGCTGTCCAATAGACCTAAGCGTATACGCAAACGACTCATATCCTCTTTATTTTCACTGTAAATAGGCGAGCCACAACAGCGACAAAAATAACGTATTCTACCGGCTTTAAATTCAAACGCACTCAGATACTGCTTACCTTGTGTAATTGCAAACCCATCACGGCGAATAAACCCATTCGTCGCATAAGCAGTACCAGAATTTTTACGGCATAGTGAGCAATGGCAATGAATAATTGAATCTATGCCACCAGCAATTGTTACCGTTACTTTGCTACACAAACAGCTTCCTTGGTACATATTCCCTCTTGTGGTTTTTAATAGCCGCGATGCTTCCAAAAATCGTTGGCTGAGCCTTCGCTTGGTTTCAGTAAGTTAAACGATTTATCAGCAATTATATGGCCATTTAGCTCAATAGTCATGCGCCAAATACCCACTTTATTATCAACAGGCGCCCAGATAGTATCGCCTAAGTAAAACTGCCAGTCGTTTGTTTTTACATACTCTTCACCTTCAAATGGCGGCATTATTTCACCGTCATCATCGGGAATATTTGGATGATACACACAGAACTTAATTTTTTGGCCTTTTGCTTTTTTAATATTAACAATAAAGCCAAATTCGATATCTAACTCGGCTGGCACATCCGTGGTAAATTCAGTGATTTGTGGTAGGTCTTTTTCTTTTGCATCCCAATGACTGTAGATGCCATAACTTTCAATAGTCGAAACAGGTTTAGCTTTGGCCATACCGACTTAATGTCCTCTCATTAAACCGGCGCTCATTTTATAGTAGCCATTTTGCCATAACAAGCTTGTACTATAATAACATCTTTAAGTGATGTGTTTTGTCCACAGCTGATTGTTAAGTTCAAAACCACATTTTGCAAGCAGCTTTATGCAAGCTGTATTCTCGGGTTGAACGATTGCATGCACTTTATCGACAGGGGTTGTTATAAACGCATTTAGTTTTTGAAAAAACTCTAACAGCACTTTTTGCATTATCCCCTTACCAAAGTAGTGAGATGCGACTTCAAAGCCTAACACACCCTGTCCATCTATTATGTTAAATAGCCCAATACTGCCAATTACTAAGCCATTGCTTCGTAAAACAATCACTAAACGTATACCTTGCTGGTTATAAAAACCTTCGATATCCCCTTGAATAAAATCGTATACGTCACCTTTTGTTAAATCACTTTTATAGTCATTAAATGACTGCACTTGAGGATCTTTTAAAATCTCCCATATTGCTTGGCAATCTTTATGGCGTATGGGCCTTAAATCGTAGGCATAGTTGTCATCACAAGACACGTCTATTTCTTCTTTTTACTTTATGAGCGGGCATTATTGTCTTACTATAAGCGCAATTACAAGCAATTAGGTTTAGTACGATGAGTGAAGAATTTAAAGTAATTCAACCAACCACCACTGTTTATTGCAAAGAACGAGGCGAAGGCTGGACCTTAACAGGGATCACGAGTATTGATGAGCACACATCGGTCATGTTTGACGGTGTGAGATACACACTGCCAGCCAGAGAAATCGTTGAAGTATTACTACCACAGCAACTCGAAAGAGAAAAAAGTCAAAGTGAATAAAAACAAAAAGCCAGCAATAAGCTGGCTTTTTAATGTGTTAATTAGCAACTCACGTTATCAGTTTATTTAACGTAAGGCGTTAATACGCTCATCAAGTGGCGGGTGAGATGAGAATAACTCAGCGACACCTTTACCGCTTGCAATACCAAATGCCATCATTGAACCTTCTAGTTGCGATGGGTGGTTTTGCTTTAAACGCTCAAGTGCGCTGCGCATTTTATCTGCGCCAACAAGTTTTGCAGCGCCTGCATCCGCCGAAAACTCACGTTTACGGCTATAGTAGGCAACAATCACACTCGCTAATACACCAAATAACATTTGGAAAATCATATCAAACAAGAAGTAAGTCCAGCTACTGCCACCTTCTTCTTCATCGCTATTGATAAAGTTATCAACAATACCAGCCAATACTTTTGCCATAAAGATAACAAAGGTATTCACCACGCCTTGAATAAGCGTAAGCGTGACCATGTCACCATTAGCAATATGCGATACTTCATGCGCCAAAACAGCTTCCGCTTGGTCTTGATTCATGTTGTGTAATAAACCTGTACTCACAGCAACTAACGAGTTGTTTTTACTAGGCCCAGTTGCAAATGCGTTCATTTCAGGGCTGTCGTAAATGGCCACTTCAGGCATTGCAATGCCTGCTTTTTTAGCCTGTGCAGCCACAGTTGAAACAAGCCATTGTTCAGTTTCTGAACGAGGCTGTTCAATAACATGAGCGCCCGTTGACTTTTTAGCCATCCATTTCGACATAAATAACGAAATAAATGAGCCACCAAAACCAAATACGGTCGAAATTACTAGAATGCCGCCTAAACTGCGATGACTAATACCCAGTACACTCATCACAATAGACAACACAATGCCTAACACTAGCATGACCGCTAAGTTAGTCAGTAGAAACAAGAATACACGCTTCATAAAAACCTCAGAATAAACATACCAATTGTATTAACTAACGGCATGATTAAAAACCGTTAGTTAATAAAATTAACTGAGCTTGTTACTACCTTTAGTTTAGTTTTAAAGCAATTGGTTACAAGGAACTAATTGCAACCAATTGTGACAGAGTATGTCAAAAGTAACAACTCAATTATTATGGGTGAATGGATAAAATTTCAAGTAAGGTTTTATAAATATTTAATTTAGGGGTTTTTTCTGTGTAGGGGGTAATACCTAATAGCGGAAACGGTAAAGTATTTTTAAGGGTCTGTAAATTAGCCTCTTGTTCTTGCATGGTGGGGTCAACATGATTTGCTATCCACCCTACACAGTTTACGCCCGACGCTTTAAAATGAGCGGCAGTCAATAAAGCATGATTTAAACAACCCAGTTTCATGCCTACAACCAAAATAACATTGAGGTTTTGCTGTTTAACCCAATCAGATAACAAGTCAGTTTCGTTAATGGGTAAGCACCAACCACCGGCCCCTTCTGTCAGAATATAATCAGTATTGAGTGCTTTCACATTCTCATACGCGCTATCTAGTTTCTCAAAGGTGAGTCTATCGCCAACTTTCGCTGCGGCAATGTGCGGAGCAATTGGTGGCTCATAAGTAAACGGATTCACAATTGTGTACTTAGCACCAACAGACGAGCTTTCCATTAAGGTTAGCGCATCTTCATTTACCAATTCACCAAAAGCCATCTCAGCCCCTGCTGCAATGGGTTTGTAACCAACCGCTCGTCGTTTATGTTGTGCTAGCAGCTTTAATAATAAACTGGTGACATGGGTTTTACCGGCATCGGTGTCCGTGCCAGTGATAAAAAATTCTTTCATTGTTTTTCTAATTCTAAAAGTACGACGTGATAACTCACTCTAGCATGCCCATCAACCAGAGGATATGCCTTGCACACGTTATTCAATGCTTGCTTTGTTAAAAGACCCTGACGCTTTTTATTACTGTGTAATGACGTAGCGCCAATGGCCTTAATTGAACGTATTGCCTCAAGTGGGCTTTTATAAGCGTCGGTATAACAGGTATCTACTGCAAAATTCACCTTAAATCCAGCAGCCTTCGCATACTGTGTGACATTGTCGGATGAGTGAAATTGATTAATACGAGACTGGTCATCTAAACAGGAAAAAGCCTGTTTAATTTCGTGTAATGAGCCTGCAATAACACAACTTAAATACACCCGACCATTGTCTTTAAGCACGGCAAACAGCTGTTTAAAAAGCAAGGGTAAATCTGCCGACCATTGCACGGCAAAATTACTGAATACGCAATCAACACTGTTTTTTTGCAGTGGCAAATTATCCATATCGGCACACAGCTTTAAATATTCACGACTTTTATCGGTGTTTAACATGGCGTGGCTTAAGTCCATCGCCACTACCGTTGCAAAATATTGTTGCAATAGGGCTGTATTAACCAGCGGTCCTGCACCTAAATCGAGGCAAACGCCCTGTTGATTTTTATTCGCAAGCAGTTTGATTAAATGCGCTGCTGCTTGCTTTTGAACGTTAGCATGGCTGTTGTAATGCGCTGCCGCTTTCGAAAACTGACTCGCTGTGGACAGCTTGTGATCTTTTGCGACGTGAGCAGTACTGTGTGCTAATTGGCTCATAAGCACTCCACTAACGTATCTACCAACGTGTTTATATCATCGAGCTGATGGGCACTGCTAAGTGTGACTCTTAACCGCGATGTATTAAAAGGTACGGTTGGTGGACGAATGGCTGTTAACCAAATTCCACACTGTTTTAGCTTATTCGCCACATCAACCGTTTGTGCGGCATCACCGAGTACCAATGGTTGTATTGCTGTATCTGAATCCATAAGCGCTAAGTTTTTCGCTTTTGCTAATGTTTTAAAATACGCAATATTTTTAAAAAGCTGCATACGTTTATTATCAGCGGCCAGTATTTTTTCTAGTTGTACACGCGTACTACTTGCCATCACAGGCGACATGGCTGTTGAATAGATATAATCACGGTTAAATTGCAGCATGTAATCAATAACCGATTTACTCGCCAGCAAGCATGCACCACTGCTAGCGAGGGCTTTACCAAATGTAATGATCAATAAATCGGGTTTGTGCACTTCACAGCTACCAAGCCCGTGCTTACCTAACACACCAAACCCGTGGGCGTCATCAATCATTAGCCAGGCATTATAGTTATGCGCAAGTTCGCACAGCTGTGCAACAGGTGCTTTATCACCATCCATCGAAAACACGCCTTCACTCACAATGAGTTTATGTTTAGCTTTCGATTTTTGTATGCGTGACTCTAAGTGCTTTAAATCATTATGATTAAACCGCACCATCGCCGCTTGAGAATGGAGACCGCCATCAATCAAACTAGCATGATTGAGTTTATCTTGAAAAATTGCGGCAGATTGCGCCACAGCTTTATCGTTAAACAAGGCTTTTAACACACTGCTATTTGCACTAAAGCCACTGTTGAAAAGCATGGCACTTTCATAACCGAGTAACTCACATAGGCGCTGCTCAAGAGCCTGTTGCGGTTTATTATAGCCATTTACTAATGCTGAACTGTGACTGCCTAGTGGCAGCTCACTCACTGTAACGAGTTCATCAGCGAAGCCTAAATAATCATTGCTGGCAAAATTTAAGTACTGTTTTCCTGCAATACGAATAAAGCGTCCGTTTGACTCTTCGACCAGTTGGCGCTGCCTAAGTAAAGCATCTTCTTTACGCGCTTGAAGATGCTGTGCAATAAATTCAAAAGGCATAACGTGTTTAAGCTTCGTAAAATAGTTCTGATGTTGCTTTGTCGGCCACTTTTGAAGAAAGTGACGCCGCGACAGCTTCATCTGAATAATCTTCACGTTTTTCAGGGTTCATACCCAGCTTTTTAATCAGCATCATATCGGCATCCGCTTCTGGGTTTTCTGTTGTGAGTAGCTTATCACCATAGAAAATAGAATTAGCGCCTGCAAAGAAACACATCGATTGCATTTGCTCGTTCATCGCAGTACGCCCTGCCGATAAACGTACATAACTTTTTGGCATCATAATTCGTGCCACAGCGATGGTGCGAATAAATTCAAAATGATCAAGGTCATCGACATCTTCCAGTGGCGTGCCTTTTACTTTTACCAGCATATTGATAGGCACACTCTCTGGTTGCTGATCTAAGTTTGCAAGTTGCATCAATAAACCATAACGGTCTGCGGCTTGTTCACCCATGCCAACAATACCGCCAGAACATACTTTCATGCCTGCATCGCGTACGTTGTCTATTGTATTTAAACGGTCTTGATAAGTACGGGTGGTAATAATCTGTTGGTAATATTCTGGTGAGGTGTCTAGGTTATGATTGTAATAATCAAGTCCTGCTTCTTTTAAGGCGTGCGCTTTTTGATTATCGAGCATGCCTAAAGTCATACATGTTTCAAGGCCTAATTCTTTAACTTCTTGCACCATTTTTTCGATGTAAGGCATGTCACGATCTTTAGGATCTGACCACGCAGCACCCATACAAAAACGCGTAGCTCCTTTTTCTTTTGCAGCACGCGCTTGCTCAACAACTTTTTCTACTTCCATAAGGCGCTCACGCTCAAGATCTGTTTTATAATGTCCTGATTGTGGGCAGTATTTACAGTCTTCTGGGCATGCACCCGTTTTAATAGAAAGTAGCGTTGAAATTTGAACTTCATTAGGATTGAAATTTTCGCGGTGAACACTGGCCGCTTTAAACAGTAAATCGTTAAATGGCATATCAAATAATGCTTTTACTTGTTGGTGGGTCCAATCGTGACGGACAATTGCGTGCTCCATAATCTTCTCTTTTTAAATTTATTAGGACGGTCTGATTGGCTTAGTCTACGTCTTGACGTAACATTGTCAACGAAACCAAGCAGAGCAAAGTTTACATATGCACAATAAACAAACAATTGATTTAGATTTTGATCGTGAACATATTTGGCACCCTTATACGTCCATGACCACCCCGCTTCCCGTTTACCCTGTAAGCCATGCAAAAGCGAACCGCATTTTTTTAGAAACAGGCGAAGCACTCATTGACGGTATGGCATCGTGGTGGAGTGCGATTCACGGTTATTGTCATCCTGTACTAAACGAAGCCATTACCAAACAGTTAGGTAAAATGAGCCATGTTATGTTTGGTGGTTTAACCCATAAACCTGCGGTTGAACTTGCCAAAAAGCTCGTTGAGATCACACCATCAACATTAAATAAAGTGTTTTTAGCAGACAGCGGCTCTGTAAGTGTCGAAGTGGCTATCAAAATGGCATTGCAGTATTGGTTAAGCCAAGGTATTAAAACCAAACAAAAATTAATGACCCCGCTTAAGGGGTATCATGGTGATACCTTCGCGGCAATGAGCGTATGCGATCCCATTAACTCTATGCACAGTATGTACTCTGGGTTTCTCCCTGAGCATGTGTTTGTACCCGCCCCCGTCTCCCGCTTTAATGAAACCTTTGATATACATGAAGCAGAAACACTCGAGGTTTACTTTAAAGAGCATCATCAAGACGTCGCCGCTTTTATTATTGAACCTATAGTACAAAACGCAGGGGGGATGAACTTTTACCACCCTGAGTATCTTCGCCATATAAGAGCACTTTGCGATAAGTACAATGTACTGCTTATATGTGATGAAATTGCCACTGGGTTTGGCCGTACTGGCAAACTTTTTGCCGTTGAACATGCCGACATTGAGCCCGATATCATGTGTATTGGTAAAGCACTCACCGGAGGGATGATGACGTTATCAGCCACATTAACGACATCAAAGGTGGCCGTTGGCATAAGTGAAGGCGAAGCCGGTGTACTTATGCATGGCCCCACATTTATGGGGAATCCTCTGGCCTGTGAAACTGCCTGTGCAAGTATTGATTTATTACTAGAGCAGCCTTGGCAAGAGCAAATTGTGCATATTAATGAGGTGCTTACTGAGCAGCTAAGCAAATGTAAGCAACATGCCAATGTGGTGGATGTACGAACACTTGGTGCAATTGGTGTGGTAGAGCTAAACCGCCGTGTTGATGTGGCTAAAATACAACAGTTTTTTGTAGAAAAAGGGGTTTGGATCCGCCCATTTGGAAAACTTATTTACTTAATGCCACCGTACATTAGCAGCGAAACTTGCTTAGAAAAATTGTGTGGCGCAATTGATGACGCCATTAGCCAAAATATGTTCTAGACACAAAAAAGGAAGCGTATGCTTCCTTTTACCATTCAAACATGTAAGCCATTTTGCTTATCATTCTTAGCGGCACTTTGTGCTCACAGCGTTTAGCATATAAATGCTGAAGTGACTTGTCTTTGATTTCACCTACAATCACTTCTTTAACCTGATAACCTAACGCCGTAGCAGCTTGTGCATAGGCAATAAATTCCCATTTTTTTATATTGGTGTTATCTACAATCACCAAGGGGATTTCTTCAGCTAAGGCATTAATAAATCGCGCTAAGTTTAAATTATGATATTCAGGGAGCTTAAATTTATCGAATTGATAGACACCTTCGCTGTTATAAAAATAATCATCGGTTGCGCACACAACATAATCACTTTCATTACCAGCCACCAATTCATCGGCAAGGCTTTGCGCATAATATGATTTACCTGAGCCGGGTAAGCCGCGAAGAATAAAAACTTGTTTCATAGCACCTGTAATACAAATAAGTTAAAAACAATAAGAAACGATTTCTTGTTTAGGATTGATAATAATGCCACAAAATAACCAATTAGCGCAGCGAGAATTTAAATAATCGTCATTTTAACGCAAAATATTGATGCTATTTTATCCAATTGAAGAAAAACTTCTAAAGAGTGTGCCGGAATAGTTTTTTTATTTGATTTACGAAGGTAAGATAGTCGATTCAAGTGCAATGCACAGCATTATAATATTAGGCAACTTATATCATTGGAGTGAAGATGAGCCATTTAGCGATTTCAGAGCTATTAAAAGGCAAGGTTGCGGTAGACAGCCAAGTAACAGTAAAAGGCTGGATCCGTACACGCCGCGATTCAAAAGCAGGAATTTCATTTTTAGCCGTTCATGACGGTTCGTGTTTTGATCCTATTCAAGCGGTAGTACCTAATTCACTTAATAATTATGATGAAGTTACACGTTTAACGGCGGGTTGTTCTGTTTCTGTAACAGGTGTGCTTGTGCAATCTGCTGGCCAAGGTCAGTCGTTTGAAATTCAAGCAAACACGGTTGAAGTATTAGGCTGGGTAGAAAACCCAGACACCTACCCTATGTCAGCTAAACGTCATAGTATTGAATACCTTCGCGAGCATGCGCACCTACGCCCACGCACTAACATTATGGGTGCAGTAACACGTGTTCGTAACTGTTTAGCACAAGCTATTCACCGTTTTTATCATGAGCAAGGTTTTTACTGGATCAGTACGCCTATCATTACAGCAAGTGACTGTGAAGGTGCCGGTGAAATGTTCCGTGTATCAACACTTGATATGCAAAATCTACCACGCACAGATAAAGGCGATATCGATTACAGTGAAGACTTCTTTGGTAAAGAAGCATTCTTAACTGTATCTGGTCAGTTGAACGGTGAGACGTATGCGTCTGCTATGTCTAAAATCTATACCTTTGGCCCGACTTTCCGTGCTGAGAACTCAAACACATCGCGTCACTTAGCCGAATTTTGGATGGTAGAACCTGAAGTTGCGTTTGCTGATTTAGAAGACATCGCAAAGCTTGCTGAAAATATGCTTAAGTATGTCTTTAATGCCGTATTAACTGAGCGCCGTGACGACATGGAGTTTTTCGCACAACGTATTGAGAAAACGGCCATTTCACGTTTAGAAGAGTTTGTAACCAAAGACTTTGCACAAGTTGACTACACTGACGCTATCGAAATTTTAAAAGCCTGTGGTAAACAGTTTGAATTCCCTGTTGAATGGGGTGTAGATTTACAATCAGAGCACGAGCGTTACTTAGCAGAAGAACATTTTAATGCGCCTGTTGTTATTAAAAACTACCCACGCGATATTAAAGCCTTCTACATGCGTCAAAACGAAGATGGCAAAACAGTAGCAGCAATGGATGTTGTTGCGCCTGGTATCGGCGAAATCATTGGTGGTTCACAGCGTGAAGAACGTTTAGACGTACTTGACCAACGCTTAGAAGAAATGGGCTTAGATAAAGAAGACTACAGCTGGTATCGTGACCTACGTAAATACGGCACAGTACCACATTCTGGTTTTGGCCTAGGCTTTGAGCGTTTAGTCGCTTATGTAACGGGTATGGGTAACGTACGTGACGTTATTGCATTCCCACGTACTAAAGGCAGCGCGACTTACTAAGCAAGCTTAAATGTTAGTGTTAAAAACCAGCCAATTGGCTGGTTTTTTTATACCTGTAAATACGCAGCCTTCTCAATTAAATCACCAGCATAATAATTACAAAAGCCAATCTATACTCTATAGTCAACGTTAGTGATTTATAAAGGAGCTATTATCAGACATGCTCATACACTCTCTTAAGATATTAACCCTCACCGCTATTTTTACCTTATCGCCCCGCTTGGTTGCCCTTGAAGAACCCATTAATGCGAAACCGATTTTAATCGCAGGATCAACGACCGTTACAGAGCTGCTTGTAGAAATTAAGGACGAGTTACACAATGGCTTTGGCAACTCAATACAAATTAGACCCATGGGCAGTGATAAAGGCATAAAAGCCATTGCCGACAATGTGATTGATATTGGCAGCAGTTCACGATACCTGACAAAGATTGAACAAGAGAAGTGGCCTTATTTAAAGCAAATTGTGATTGCACAAGATGCGCTTGCTTTTTTCATCAATAGTTCATTGAATATCGACAACCTGACCAGTAATGAGCTTAGAAGCATCTACCAAGGTAAAATAAACACGTGGTCTAGCCTGTCATCAAAAACACCAAAATTAAGTAACAAAAATGATGAGATCCTACTTTTTAGTAAAGGGACTCATCACGGCAGTTTTGATGTGTTTTTAGAGTTTCTCGAACTTGATTACATTAAAGACCCCGATACAAACTACATAAGACTAAAAAATGCAGGCAACAGAGGCTTGTTTTCTAACCAGCGAGTGAGCCTATATGACCATTTCAACCAAGCTCTGGGCATTGTTCAACGGATTCCAAACGCGATTGCCTACGACTCTTACGGTGCGATAAGTAAACTCGAAGACGATAGACGCATTAATAAAGTAACACTGTTATCAATTAATAACGTTAAACCTTCCAAAGAAACGATAGAAAATGGTGATTATGAATTTGTAAGACCGTTAATTCTGATAGTTAATACCCAATCGCCCCGCTCTAAGCTGATTGGCGAAAAGCTAGTAATGCTCTTAAAGTCTCCACAAGTCCAAGCCAAAATGAGCAACCAAGGGTATTTAGCAGTGAATTAATAGAGGTGTAACCAATAGAAGACCTCTTATGTCTAAAAAACAACTTGAAGGCGCATAAACTTGTAGGCGAATAAAACAGTCTATTGAGCTCAGTAAAAGTTCGTCTAAACCGTACTAAGGAACAGTTAAAGCCGGTAAAGCTAATCAGAGCAAATAAAGTCCCAAAGCAAGTTTATGTAACATGCCGATTTTCGATAAAGAAAAGTCGCGCGTTAGTTACATTTATAACGCCCTTACTCGTATTCAGACAGAAACGAGTATAAAAAAAGCTGCGCACCTAGAAGGTGAACAGCTTTTAACAACCAGAATCGTTATGTATTACAGTGCGTTTTCAAGCTCGGGTAATACATCAAATAAGTCAGCAACTAAACCATAATCAGCCACTTGGAAAATAGGTGCGTCAGGGTCTTTATTTATTGCAACAATGACTTTTGAGTCTTTCATACCCGCCAAATGCTGAATGGCCCCACTGATACCTACTGCAATGTATAAATCAGGGGCAACAATTTTACCCGTTTGACCTACTTGCATATCATTTGGCACAAAGCCCGCGTCAACTGCAGCACGAGACGCGCCAATTGCCGCACCTAGTTTGTCAGCGATACCGTTTAATAACGCGAAATTTTCACCATTTTGCATACCTCGGCCACCCGAAATAACCACCGGTGCTGCCGTGAGCTCAGGACGCTCTGATTCAGTTTGTTCTTGTGATACAAACTCGCTTAAGCCTACAGACCCTTTACTATCAATCGCTGAGACAGAAACAGGGGCTTGTTCAGCGGCCACATCAAAGCTGCTTGCACGTACAGTGATTACTTTTTTAGTATCGAGTGATTTAACGGTTGCAATTGCATTACCCGCATAAATTGGACGCTTGAACGTGTCAGCATCAATCACATCAATAATTTCTGAGATTTGCGCAACATCTAGTAAGGCCGCAACACGTGGCATAAAGTTTTTGCCCGTTGTCGTAGCACTTGCAACAATGTGTGAATAATTGTCACTAAGAGATAAAACAAGATCAGCCACATTCTCAGCTAATTGGTGAGCGTATGCTGTATCGTCAGCGACTAGTACATTGCTAACACCGGCGATCGACGCTGCCTTTTCGCTCATAGCCGCTAGATTTTCACCAGCTAATAATAAATCAACGTCAAAACCTAATTTAACAGCAGCGGTCATTGTTTTATGTGTTTCAGGCTTTAGAACACCGTTGTCGTGTTCAGCTATCACTAATGTTTTCATTTAGATCACCTTCGCTTCTGTTTTTAACTTTTCAACCAACGTCGCCACATCTTCAACGATAATACCGGCTGAACGTTTTTCAGGTTCATTAACTTCAACAAGCTGAATGCGCGGAGCAAGGTCAACACCTAAGCTATCTGCAGCAATGACCTCTAACGGCTTACGCTTTGCTTTCATAATATTTGGCAACGATGCATAACGCGGCTCGTTTAGGCGTAAATCTGTCGTTACAATGGCAGGTAATTTAAGCGCGACAGTTTGTAAACCACCATCTACTTCACGCGTAACATTCACAGTACCTGATTGCACATCAACTTTAGAGGCAAAAGTACCTTGGCCACGTCCTGTTAAAGCAGCGAGCATTTGACCTGTTTGATTATTGTCTGAATCAATCGATTGTTTGCCTAAAATAACCAGCTCGGGTGACTCTTGCTCAACAATCTTACTTAATAGCTTCGCTACGTGTAGCGACTCTAGTTTTTCTTCAGTTTCGATATGAATCGCTTTATCTGCACCCAGTGCTAATGCTGTACGTAATTGCTCTTGAGATGATTTATTACCAATAGTTACAGCCACAACTTCTGTTGCCGTGCCTGCTTCTTTCAAACGAATAGCTTCTTCAATTGCAATTTCACAAAACGGGTTCATCGCCATTTTTACATTAGCTAAATCAACATCCGATTTATCTGCTTTAACGCGTGCTTTGACGTTATAGTCAATTACTCTTTTAATTGGAACGAGGATTTTCATCGTGACTCCATCAATTGTGTGTTCTTAAAGCTGACGTCTACGTCAACTTATTTATTTTATGATTTCAGACTACTTCCTGTTGACGTAAACGTCAACCTAAAATAACCTTAAAGTATTCACAGCCTGTAACGTTTCATTTGCAAGTATGAAATACGGTTCTTTTAATGCAGGTCCGTCACTGATAAGAGGTTTATATGGTCGAACGCGAAACCATGGAATTTGATGTTGTTATCGTAGGCGCAGGCCCAGCGGGTTTATCAACAGCTATTCGATTGGCACAACAAGCACAAGAAAAACAACAAGAATTAATGATCTGTGTGGTAGAGAAAGGCTCTGAGGTGGGCGCGCATATTTTATCGGGTGCGGTATTCGAGACACGCGCACTTGATGAGCTACTCCCAGATTGGCAATCATTAGGAGCGCCTGTTTCAACAAAAGTGACTCAGGATGACATTTACTGGTTTAATAACAGTGAAAAAGCCACCAGCATCCCCCACTTTGCGAGCCCGAAAACGTTCCACAATGATGGCAACTATATTGTTTCGATGGGCAATGTATGTCGATTTTTAGCTGAACAAGCAGAAAATCTAGGGGTAGAAATTTTCCCCGGATTTAGTGCGCACTCGTTAATTATCGAAGATGACACCGTGAAAGGGATTATTACCGGCGATATGGGTCTTGATAAAGACGGTAATGAAAAAGACGGCTATATGCCGGGCATGGAATTAAGAGCAAAATACACAGTATTTGCTGAAGGTTGCCGTGGTCATTTAGGCAAAGAGCTTATTAATCATTTTGCCCTTGATAAAGATGCATCACCCCAGCACTACGGCTTAGGCTTTAAAGAAATTTGGCACGTTGACGAAAGCAAACATAAACAAGGTACTGTGGTTCATGGTACTGGTTGGCCACTAACGGGTGATACAAGCGGTGGTGCGTTTATGTATCACAGCGAGAACAACCAAGTTGTGGTTGGTTTAATTGTCGACCTTAATTACTCAAACCCGCACCTGAGTCCGTTTGATGAATTTCAACGCATGAAACATCACCCAATCTTTAAAGACGTATTAGAGGGCGGTGAACGTATTGCGTATGGCGCTCGTGCGATAGCAAAAGGCGGCCTGCACTCTTTACCAAAAATGCATTTTCCTGGTGGCTTAATTGTCGGGTGTGATGCCGGCACACTGAATTTTGCTAAAATTAAAGGTAATCACACGGCTATGAAATCAGGCATGGTCGCTGCCGATGTGATTGTTGAGGCGCTTGCTCAAGGCAAAGAAAATAGCGATTTGGCTGAATATGCAACCGCATTTGAGCAAAGTTGGGCCTATAAAGAGCTGTATCAATCACGCAACTTTGGCCCTGTTATGCACAAGTTAGGTAAATTTTTGGGTGGCGCATACAACACACTTGACCAAAATATCTTTGCAGGGAAACTTCCCTTCAAGTTTGAAGACAATACACCTGACTATGCAACACTTGTTGATGCAAGCAGAGCCGAAAAGATTAGTTATCCCAAACCCGATGGCAAACTGAGCTTCGATAAATTATCGTCGGTGTTTTTATCAAATACGAACCATGAAGAATCTCAGCCTTGTCACTTAAAGCTCAAAGACAACAGCATTCCAATTAACGTAAATTTAGTGAAGTTTGACGAACCAGCACAACGTTATTGTCCTGCAGGGGTTTATGAAGTTCAAGAAATCGAAGGCCAAAAAGAGTTTGTGATCAATTCACAAAACTGCGTGCATTGTAAAACCTGCGATATTAAAGATCCAAGTCAAAACATTTGCTGGGTCACGCCTGAAGGTGCGGGTGGACCAAACTACCCTAATATGTAACGCACGTTACTCATTTAATTACTATTTATCCTAAATTGCAGGGGCTTCGGCCCCTTTTTTAGTCTATGCTTAAGATCTGTTTACCTTTGCAGATTAAGATTTGTTCAAACTTGGGACGCTTAAATCACGGCGCGTGGTTTGTAACCTAGTGAGCTAAGTAAAAACCGAGCAACAAAGAGTAAAGCGCCCCTAAGCATAACTCAAAGGGGAGCGCCTGTTTGGTTTTGATGCTGCGTTATCGGCTATTCATGGGGATAACCACACGCTATAGCCGCTGCCTTGACTGAATCGCACACAGACTGCTGCAAATTTAACCTTGAAAGGTAAGCAAACCCTTAGTCGTGTTTAAATTTATAGTGAGTGATATATGCCGTCATCAAGTGTAACTTTTCGTTTTTTAGCTGAGCCTACTGATGTGAACTTTGGAGGTAAAGTACACGGAGGTGTTGTAATGAAATGGATAGACCAAGCAGGCTATGCCTGTGCAGCGGGTTGGAGCGGTCACTACTGTGTCACCGTGTCTGTTGCTGGTGTTAAATTCCAGCGCCCTATTCTTGTCGGACAAATTGTTGAAGTTAAAGCGAGTATTGCGCATACCGGTAAAACAAGTATGCAAATTTTTATTCAAGTGCGTTGCGGCGACCCTAAAACACAAAACTTAGTCGAAACAAATCACTGTGTTATTAGTTTCATAGCAATGGATGAAGCGGGTTACCCTATCGCGGTACCGACCTACACAGCTGAAACTGATGAAGAAAAGAAAATCGAAAACTACGCAATTAAAATGAAAGAGATTGCCATTGAAACAGAAACATTACTGCAAAAAGCGTAGTTAAGTAACTTCTACATAGCTGATTGAAATTGTTGCGCATATGAAACTGAACAGCTGATCACTGATTAATCATAATGCGCAAAAAAAGCCTAAAACAGTGTTAAAACCAATACTTTAAGCGTATAAAATATATTGGCATATTCAGTGCAATAGTTCCTACGAGCGATATGAATACATCGTTTATTTATTTTTTAAAGGAGCTATTAAATGATTAAAGTAATTTCAATTTCTGCACTTTCTTTAGCACTACTTGGTTTTAATAATGCTGCCCATGCAGATACTTCCGAAATGGATTCTCCTCGTATTTATACTGGTATTGGTTATGGTCAATACTCTTTCCAATTTGAAGACAGTGAAAACGACACCGATTTCGATGATGATTCACAAATGCTTAAAGGCTACATAGGGACACAGTTCAATAAGTACTTAAGCTTAGAGCTTGCCTATCAAAACTTTGATGAAGCAAGTGACATTGATTCAAAAGTAGAGCTTGATGGTATTTCCCTCGCAGCGAGGCTTGCTGCCCCCATTACTGAGAGCTTTTCAGTGTATGCGAAAGGCGGGTGGCTTGAATGGGATGCCGAAGTGGAACAAGATTTAGGTGATCTTGGCAGCATTAGTGCAGATACAGATGGCGGCGATGTATTTTATGGCGCAGGTATTGAGTATGCTTTTACTACCAATATGCAAGTACGTTTTGAGTATGAGCGTTATGAGCTTGAAGATGATATTGACCCTGATATGGATGTCGCATCGGTCTCTTTTCAGTACATGTTTTAATTTAGACCACTTAGTTTAAATGTTTAAAGGCAGCCCAGACTGCCTTTTTTTGTGTTTGCATGTAAAATGATGGCAGTTTTTCCTAATTACAACGCATTATGAGCGAATATCAATTAACGGCTGTCGGGCATATCCATTCTCCTTATAAACAAAAGTTTGCCATACCACGGCAACCACGTTTAGTACCCGAAGCAAAAGCAAAACTCGTTTTTACAGCTGATTTCAATCGTGAAGAATTTGTGCGTGGCCTCGATGAGTTTAGTCATATTTGGCTGCTATTTAGATTTCATGAAACAGCAGACAAAGGCTATTCAGCTATGGTACGCCCTCCTCGCTTAGGGGGTAACGAGCGTAAAGGTGTATTTGCAACGCGTGCCACGTTTAGACCCAACGCAATCGGTATGAGTGCCGTAAAACTTGAAGGCATTGAATACAAAAATGGTCAGTTGAGCTTATTGTTATCGGGTATTGATTTACTTGATGGCACGCCTATTTTAGACATCAAACCCTATTTACCTTATTCAGATGCAATGCATGAGGCCAGTGCTGGCTTTGCCGACACCCGCCCAGAAACAGATATGAGTGTAGAATTTAGCGAAGAATCGCTTGCTTTTATCGCTAAACAAACCGATTATCCCGAATTAAAAGCCTTTATCAGCAATGTGTTAAAGCAAGACCCACGCCCTGCTTACAAAAAGCAACGTGAATCAACACAAAGCTACGGCATGACATTATATGATTTTAATATTCGTTGGTTTGTTACTGGCGACCATAATACTGTAACCAGCATCGAAAAATGCTAGTTTTTAACACTTAGCGCTTTAGTGTCACCGCTTCCGCTGGTAAACTGAGCACCTTGTTACTACTCAAATGATTTGAGTAAACGATAATAATTTTAACACTACTTGGAATAGAGATGCGTACCAGTCAATATATACTCGCAACACTTAAAGAAACTCCGTCTGATGCTGAGATTGTTTCTCATCAATTAATGCTACGAGCTGGCATGATCCGCCGCGTTGCGTCGGGTTTATACACGTGGTTGCCCTCTGGTTTACGCGTACTGAAAAAAGTAGAAAACATTGTACGTGAAGAAATGGATAAAGCCGGCGCAATCGAAATGCTAATGCCGATTATCCAGCCAGCTGACTTATGGGAAGAATCGGGCCGTTGGGAGCAATTTGGTCCTGAATTACTGCGTATAAATGACCGCCACAATCGTCCATTCGCACTTGGTCCGACGCACGAAGAAGTTATCACTGATTTCGTTCGTAAAGAAGTAAGCTCATATAAACAACTTCCACTGACACTTTATCAAGTACAAACAAAAGTACGTGATGAAGTGCGTCCTCGTTTTGGTGTGATGCGTGCACGCGAATTCACCATGAAAGATGCGTATTCTTTCCATTTAAGTGACGAGTGTTTAGAAAAAACATACCAAGTAATGCACACAGCATACTGCAATATCTTTGAGCGTCTGGGTCTTGATTACCGTCCAGTTATTGCTGATACAGGCTCTATTGGTGGCAGCGTATCGCATGAGTTTCATGTACTGGCTGAATCTGGTGAAGATGCCATTGCATTCAGTGATGCAAGTGATTACGCAGCAAATATCGAAAAAGCTGAAGCGCTTGCACCAACAGATGCACGTCCAGCAGCGACAAAAGAGCTTAAGGCATTCCCTACGCCAGATGCAAAAACAATTGCTGAGCTAAAAGAGCATTACGGGGTAAAACCTCATCGCGGCGTTAAAACACTGATTGTGTATGGCGCACCTGATGAAAACGAACAACGTGGTTTAGTGGCTCTTATTGTGCGTGGTGATCATGAATTAAATGAACTAAAAGCAGAGAAACACCCGCTTGTTGATTCACCTCTTGAAATGGCTAAAGAAGAAGACATCGTTGCGGCCATTGGCGCGAAACCAGGCTCACTAGGCCCTGTTGGTCTAAACATGCCTATTATTGTAGACCGCACTGCCAATGTAATGGCTGACTTTGTTGCCGGTGCAAACAAAGATGGCGAGCACTTTAGCGGCATTAATTGGGACCGCGATGTTGAAAACTATGAAGTTGCCGATATTCGTAATATTGTTGAAGGCGATCCTAGCCCATGTGGCCAAGGTACGTTACAAATTAAACGCGGTATTGAGGTTGGTCATATCTTCCAACTGGGTACTAAATACTCTGAAGCAATGAAAGCAGGTGTATTAAGCGAGTCAGGTAAAAATCAGATCATGACAATGGGTTGTTATGGTATTGGTGTATCGCGTATCGTTGCCGCTGCCATTGAACAAAATAATGATGAATACGGTATTAAATGGCCACAACCTATTGCACCGTTTGATTTAGCCATCGTTCCTATGAACATGCATAAATCTCATCGTATTCCTGATATTGCAAACAACTTATATGACGGTCTAAAAGCGCAAGGTATCGATGTGTTATTTGATGACCGTAAAGAGCGTCCTGGTGTTATGTTCAACGACATGGAATTACTCGGTGTGCCTTACACACTGGTCATTGGTGAACGAAACCTAGATGAGAATAAAGTTGAGCTTAAAAACCGTCGTACGGGTGAAAAGCTCATGCTTGATTTAGACACTGCAATCGCTGAAATTGCGGCATTAGTAAAAGGCTAAACCTTTTACGCTATCTCAGTTAAAAAAACCGCTTCGGCGGTTTTTTTGATCATGAGCACTTTGTCATAGATGTTTCGCTAAACCGTCTTTTTAATGTCACCTTCTATCCCTAGCATTTAGCTTATTACACCATGAGTAAATGCCATGAATAACACAACTAGCAGTAATAAAACTCACTATCCTGCCGTTTGGATTTCCGACGTTCACTTAGGTTACAAAGACTGCCAAGCTCAGTATCTATTAAACTTTTTAAATTCTATCGAATGTGATGTACTTTACCTTGTTGGCGATATAGTAGATTTATGGTCAATGAAACGGCAGTTTTTCTGGCACCCAAGTCACTATGATGTACTTGCGCTTATTCAAAAAAAAGCCAAAGACGGTACGCGTGTTATTTACATACCAGGAAACCATGATGAAACTTTTCGTCATTACGCCAACGAGTCATTATTTGGTATAGAAGTTCATAAAAAATATATACACACCACGAAGGCGAATAAACGTTTTTTACTTTTGCACGGTGATGACTTTGATTCAGCAACCCGTTACAACAAGCTAATTAGCATAGCGGGTGATGCTGGATACGATTTTTTACTATTTTTAAACCGCTGGACAAACCGAATTAGACGTTTATTTGGAGGGAATTACTGGTCACTTGCTTCGTGGATCAAAGCACGCGTACACAAAGCGCGTGCAGCAATTGAAGCCTTTGAAAATGCAGCAATTCATGAAGCAAAAAAACAAGGCGTTGATGGCATTATATGTGGCCATATTCATCACCCTGCGGTGAAAATTGTCGATGATATTGTGTATTGCAATGACGGAGATTGGATAGAAAACTGCACAGCGCTTGTTGAAAACAGTTGCGGAAAAATTGAGTTGCTACATTGGAGCGAAACACAAAAAGTCATTCACTCTGCAGATATCAGCAAATTAAAGCCAACCCCCGCCTTCGACAAAAGCCAAGATGCGGCATAAGCTGTTTAACCTTTGAGCCACATCGACAATTTATTGCGTAATGTGGCTTGTTTGATGGGTTTTGTAATGTAATCGTTCATGCCAACACTTAAACACTTTTCTCTGTCGCCAGCCATAGCACTGGCTGTCATCGCAATGATGATCACATCTTGATAAGCATCGCCTGCTTTACCTTGTCTGATTTCCTTTGTGCAGTCATAACCATTTAAGTTGGGCATTTGACAGTCCATTAAAATTAAATCGAATATTGTCTTACTATTTTTCAAAAGTTCTAATGCTTCAAAGCCATCATTGGCTGATTCAATAGTCACATTGCTGTCGCGAAGGATGGCTTTACTCACTTCAATATTAATTAAATTATCATCAACAATAAGAATATGTTTATCGCTCAAATCAATTCTAACTTGCTCTTTATCTGTGCTTTTAACATGCTCAACAAACTGCTGACTATTATTCAATAATAGCGCTAATCGATAGCTTAATTCATCAGGCGTAATGGGCTTTGCAATCACCATTACATTAGCTGGTAAGTCATATTTTTTGGCAAGTGACGACATAACCCCTAAGATGAGTGCATGTTTTTGCAGATGATTTCTCGCCCAATTCAACACTAGCTCGAATAAGGGATGTTTGTGCTCAACAATCACTAAATCAAGTAACTTAAGTTCAGCCTCTGTCACGTTATTTAACCTAAGTAGCTGTTTGGGTGCAGGCTCTGAAAGCACAGTAAGTTGTTTTTCAAGGTTGGTTGCCAATTTATCGTACTGCACCGCGATACCCATCCGTTTTTCAGGTAATGCTGCAATAACACTGTGTTGTATGGATATGTCTGAAGGTGCGACACAAACACTTGCGATAAAACAGCTGCCCTTACCTTTTTCGCTTTCTACTATGATATCACCGCCCATAAGTTGCGATAACTTGCGACTGATTGACAAACCAAGGCCGCTTCCACCGTAATGACGCGTTGTACTCGAGTCTTCTTGGGTAAACACCTCAAAAAGCTTATCTTGATTCTCTTTTGAAATTCCAATCCCAGTATCACACACCGAAAAATTCAACATTAGCTTATTTTTCTCAACAGACAGCTGTGTAACTGTCAGGCTAACATGCCCTTGGTGGGTAAATTTAAAGGCGTTACTTAACAGGTTATTTAAGATTTGTTTTAGTCGATGACTGTCACCCATAACCGTTCTTCGTGTAATGCCACTGCAATCAAAAAGTACTTCAATGCCTTTTTTCTGTCCTTGCACTGCCATCGATGTCACTAAATCACTGCACACAGATACCACATCAAATTCGTGACAGTCTAAATCGAGTTTGCCTGCCTCGATTTTCGAAAAATCAAGAATATCGTTTATCAGCGTCATTAAAGAATTAGCGCTACTATTCGCGTAATGTAAATATTTTTTTTGCTGTGGGGTAAGCAGTTCTTCTTCAAGCATTTCTAGCATACCGAGTACACCATTCATCGGGGTCCGAATTTAATGGGAAATATTGGCAACAAACTGACTTTTAGCTTTACTTGCCGCTAATGCTTTTTCGGTCGCTTCTTCAAGCTCGGCTGTGCGCATCTTTACTTTTTCTTCCAGTGAACCATTGAGCTTTTCAAGCTGATGTTGAGCACATTTCAGCGAATCAATATTGCGTAATATTGCCGCTATTTGAAATTCTTGATTAGCCGCATCAAAAATAGGAGCCATGGTAATCGAAAAGTAGTGGGTATTTTCATCGGCAATATGTACCGCTTCGAATGAGCACCGTTTTCCTTCTTTAAGTGCCTGAGCAATGCCCTGAAAATCTTCGTCATTGTAGTTAAATAATTCATCAAATTGTGTGTGTTGCTCTTCAATTCCAAAAAACTCTTTCGCTGTTTTATTCGCATTATCGATAACACCGTTTGCTTTTATCATAATAATGGCATCGGATGAGCTTTCGATTATTTTGCTATTCTTCTCCTTAAGAAAGCTTAGCTCGAGTTTACGATTAATATCTCGCTGGTAAATAATGAACAAGATAACGACTACTACAATGATCAAACAGAGCATGGCTATAAACCTATAGCGCTTTTGCTTTATTTCATACAGTAAGTTTTCAGTATCAATTGCCACTGCTATCGTTAACGGCTCCATTTGAATACCATTTTGAAACGCTATCTCCTCTTTCAAAAAAAGCCTGTCAGGTAAGTTCACCACGTCAAAGAGATCAACGTGAGCCATATCATGATTACTATTAAATTCTTCGTACCAAAAATGCGCATCGCCTTTTTCAAAACTAAAACGGTATGCTTCATTTGGATGATAGATAAATTGTTGTTTTGCATTTAAAAGAAAAACATTAAATTTTCGCGGGGTTCCTTCTATTAAGCCTTGAATTAAATCGTCTGCATAATAGTTAATGATTAACACCGCGAAAGGGTCACCATTGGCATCGTTAATCAGCTTAGAGACTCGGTACGTGCTTACATAAGGCACTTGAAGTGCGCCGTTTTCACGATTGTAATTAATAGGTGACACATAAATATGGCCATTAGTTAATTGACGGGTGATTTGCATGTAATCACGCTGACCTTTGTGCTGTAAATTTTGCTCAGCAATACGGCTGACTTTGCCGTTTATGTTGTCTACACGTACAACCTCTTTGCCGTTATCAGCGACATATATGTAGCGTGCTTGCGCTAAATCTTTGTCGGTTGCCATAAACCCGCTAAATATTTTAGCTAAGCGGTCTTTCCAGGCTGAAATGGGCGTGCCTAACACAGGGTCGATATTATTTTCATTTGTGGCCCGCATAATCGCCATGATCGGCGGGGTTGCATCAAGGAAGTTTAAAGCTGAAATATTCTCTCTTAACGTCGTAGTAAAGGTCGACTTTTTTGCTGAAAGCTCTCGCTGCATTTGCTCATAAGTTCGTTTGTAGACATCTTCACGCGTATCAATTTCATATTTTACGGTTGCTAAGCACGCCATTATGACAAGGACAATAAATGCAAATATAGGTAACTTGTGTAGCACTATTAAACGCGATAATTTTTCAGAATCCATTGAACAAAAAGCCTTATTTACCACCTTGTAAATAGTATAGGAGAATTTCATGATAAAGATGGGGGAAAGATAAAAAATTATAATTAATTATGACTACCTACAGCAGCGTTCGCTAGAAACGAAAAAAGCACCAAAACGGTGCTTTTAATCGTATAAATAACTGACTTATTGACTATCTAAATAGCACATCTTCTTTATTAAACCACTTAACGCAGAAAGCCAATAACGCCCCCGCCACAATAACGGTGGCTAAGAAAATGAGCCCAACGAGGGTGTAATCAACAGTGCCTTTAATAATCTCTTTAATCGCTAAGGCAACATTCGTTACCGGAATAAACGCCGTTTTGCTGGTGAGCTCTACGTTAGGCATTAGCGCAATCATAATCGGGAAAATAACCCCAATACTCAGCGGTGCCATGTAGTTTTGTGCTTCTTTAAAGGTACGTGCGTAAATAGAAATCGCGAGCGCAAGCGATGAAAAAATGGCCGCAATTGGAACGAGTAATATAAAAATCAATCCCAAATCAAACACAGTTAATGAGCTAAATGCTGTTTTAACAACGGCTAAATCAACAAATGCGATAGCAACAGACACCCAAATTCCCATACTGAGTACCGTAATCGTCGTTGTTGCGATAGATGAAGCGAGTAATGTAATAAATTTACCAAGAACCAGCTGCGTACGTGTGATTGGCGTAAGTAAAAGAGTTTCCAGCGTACCGCGCTCTTTTTCTCCCGCACCTAAATCAATCGCTGGGTAGGTTGCGCCCATTAAAACCAGTGGGATCAATAAATAAGGAATAAACCCGCCAATTTTTTCACCCAGATTTTCACGTTTATCAGCCGTATCCACTTTCACGACTTTTATAGGCTCGATAATCGCAGCCTGTTGCTGCTCTGATACACCAAAACTTAACAGCTTGGTAGTACGCAGTTTATCGCCATACTCTTTGGCAAGTTCTTTTACACGGTCAAACAAAAAGTTAATCGCTTTTGCATCGTTATACACGACTTGCCATTCACTCTGTTTGGCATTATCTAACGTTTGTTTGGCATCTGAGGGTAAGTATATCCCCATGTCAATCGTGCCAGCTTTAACTGCATTTGTTAAATCTTCAACTGAATTGAACGTTTCTTCGCCTTTATACTGTGAAAAGCTTTTATGATAAAAAACTTTGTCTGTAAACTCTTGTGCGTATTGACCATTAATAATGGCGTAGGTATGCACTTCTTGCTCAGCCTCTAACGCAGCCTGCGAGCTAATAAAGGCCATAATTGCAAATAACAATGGAAAAATAGCAACAGGTAGCGCAACCACAAATATGAGTGTTTTACGGTCGCGTAATAGCTCTTTTAATTCCTTTTTAAATACTTCAAACATCACGACTCTCCGTTAAAATATTCATAAACGCTTGGTTCAGCACGTGACTTTGTCCTGTTTGTTTAAATTCATCTAACGTGCCATCAAAGCAGCTAAGCCCTTGATTAATAACTGCGACACGGTCACATAACAAGGCGACTTCATCTAAATGATGCGTTGAAAAAATAACCGGTGTGCCCTGCTCTTTCAGGCCTTTAATAAAGTTAATAACGGTTTGTGTGGTCATAATATCAAGGCCAGTGGTTGGCTCGTCAAGTATGACGACGTCTGGCTGGTGGATCACTGCACGCGCTATATTGGCTTTTTGTTTCATACCTGTAGAAAGGTTTTCGGCGCGTTTATCAATAAAACTGTGCATATCAAGTAAAGTAAACAATTCGTCACAACGTGATGCAATCAGTTTCTTATGCATACCATGCAGGCGTGCAAAGTATTCTACATTTTCTTTGACGGTTAATCGCCCATACAACCCAGTGCTGCCTGATAAAAAGCCAATTGATTTTCGTCCAATCAATGGCTTTTTAACAATATCGTGACCAGAGATAGTAATGCTGCCCTCATCTGGTTTCAATGCGGTAGAAATCATTCTAAGTGTCGTTGTTTTACCCGCACCATTTGGACCAAGTAAACCCAATACTTCACCTTTATCGCAGTGAAAACTGACATCTCTTACAGAGTGAAAAAATTGCTTATCTTCACGGGGATCGATTTTATCCGTGTTGTTTTTTTTATGATCTTTCGTCAGCTTAAATTTCTTTTTAAGCCCTGCTACTTCAATCATGTTCGTTTCCTTCGTTTCGGTCTAAAGTAATCTGTATTACTGTAAAATTCTGGATTTTCATTGTCGGTCCACCACCCTGGCACACCTAACAAAGGGAGTGGCGATAAGTTTTTATTATCACGCAAACAATCATCAAACTTAATCATCTCATAAAGGCGTTGATCTAGATATGCATATTGACTGCTTAAATCTTTACAAAATATGTCATCAGGAACAACGATAAACAACGCCTTGCCTGTCAAACCTATATAAGGTTGAGTGAGCATTTCATAATTTGCATGACCAAACATATAAGGACGAATAGTGCGCCCCCATTCTTCGCGCTTATCAACAAATGCATGTTCCCATTGATGATCACGCAATTGTTGTTGCCATTGCGTGTGTGTAATTGCAAGCACAACACCACATTCATCAAACAATGTTAGGGCGTTTCGGTGTTTACTTCGCTCTTTTAGACCATGTAGTTTAATTTCTTCAATATGTTGATGGTTTATCAGTGACTTTGTTTTTGGAAACAAACACCAAATAAACCCACCAAAGAGATCGTGCCAATTCTGTTGCCGCGTCGGCACGTGGCCCGTTTCGAATATAATTTGTTCATAGTAACGGCTTTCATCAGCAAACTGCTCGTCTTCAACAAAGCGAATAGCTTGGCCTTGCGACGTTGTGGCATTTAAAAATTGTGAAAACCATTGGCAACTCGGCCAATCAGTCAATTCATGAATTTTGAATAAATCGGCTAAGTCGGCAAATGCGCCGGTGGTTAAATACTGTGTTGACCACTGCTCTGGCGGTGTAAATCGTTTCATGGGCTATTACATTTAACTTCTTGAAGCTTTACGCTAGTTTACCGTAAAAACTGGTTCTCATTAATAGAACCTCATATACTATTGCCATCTTAAAACAAAAAAAGAGCTATTATGAAACGCTATTTTCCAATGACAGTACTCGCAAGCGCTATTCTTGCAGGCTGTGCTTCAACAAGTATTACTTCTGATGATGTAGAAAAAGCCTATCAAAGCATTAATTCAGCACAATTAGCTGAGCATATTAAAGTGCTTGCTTCAGATGAGTTTGGTGGTCGTGCACCTTCATCAAAAGGTGAAGAATTAACCCTTGCTTACCTAACAGAGCAATTCAAAGCGCTTGGTTACCAACCAGGTAATGGTGATAGCTTCTTACAAGAAGTGCCTCTGGTATCCCTTGAAGCCGACCCTAACATGGTCCTTACTATCGGTGGTAAAGATTATGAGTATAAAAAAGACATGGTCATGGGCAGTAGCCGTATCAGCGCACAACAAAGCATCAAAGATTCTGAACTCGTGTTTGTTGGTTACGGTGTTAACGCCCCTGAATATAACTGGAACGACTACGAAGGCTTAGACGTTGAAGGTAAAACAGTGGTTATGCTGGTCAACGACCCTGGTTTTGCTACAAAAGATCCGGCGCTATTTACCGGCGATGCGATGACCTATTATGGTCGTTGGACGTATAAATATGAAGAAGCGAGCCGCCAAGGTGCCGCAGGTGCAATTATTATTCACGAAACCGCACCGGCCTCTTATCCTTGGTCTGTGGTTGAAAACTCATGGAGTGGCGAACAGTTTGGTTTTCAAAAAGAAAACAACAATATGGACCGTGTTGCGGTTGAAGGTTGGGTAACGACAGATGTCGCTAAAGAGCTTTTCACAAAAGCAGGCTTAGACTTCGATACCATGAAAGCCAACGCAGCAAAAGGTGCATACCATGTTGATATGGGCGATTTAACCGCGAGCGTAACTGTAAATAATACGATTAAAAAGTCAATTTCATATAACTTCATTGCGACTTTGCCTGGTAGCGAAAAACCAGACGAGCATGTTATATACTCAGCTCACTGGGATCACTTAGGCACTGATAAAACCCGTAAAGGTGATCAGATTTATAACGGTGCACACGATAATGCGACAGGCACTGCGGGTTTAATTGAGGTTGCTGAAGCATTTACAAGTTTACCGAAGCACCCTAGCCGCTCAATGACCTTTTTAGCTGTTACCGCTGAAGAGCAAGGCTTACTTGGCTCTAAGTATTACGCTGCTAACCCCGTTATTCCTGCTAAAAATACTGTTGCCAACATTAATATGGATAGCTTGAACTTGCTCGGTAAAGTAAAAGATATCAGTGTTGTTGGTATTGGTAAGTCAGAAATGGACACGTTATTAGAAACGGCAGCTAAGGCACAAGATAGAACTGTTTCGGGCGATCCTAAACCTTCATCAGGTGGCTACTACCGCTCAGATCATTTTGCATTTGCAAACATGGGCGTGCCTGCAATGTATGCAGGCGGTGGAAGTGTTGCTTTTGATGAAGAAACGGCCTCTTACCGCAAGCGCATGAGTTTAGTGCTTCGTGGTTGTTATCATCAACCTTGCGATCGTTACCGTGATGAATGGGATCTTTCGGGCGCAGTTCAAGACCTTCAGTTATTCTATCAAGTTGGTTTTGATATCTCTGAGCGTGAAGAATGGCCTAAATGGAATGAGAGCTCAGAATTCCAACGCAAATAGATGCAAATGATATTGATTTTCATTTAAAGTAATAATACAGTGTAATCTGATTAATTTTTAGGTTGCACTGTATGATTTTATTAACACAATCGAGATTCTTTTCTCAAAAAGCGAGGTGTTATATTACGGACAATAAGCGCTTATTCTTGCCCCTTTTAATTCTTATTGCCCTTGTTGTACCAGCAACTCGCGGGTTTACCTTACAAGCATTAAGCGATGCTTTTTTTCAGGTTTCTGTTTTCGTAGCCGCAACCCTATTAATCTATTACTATTTAATTGATCGCCTTCCCCAACTGCAATTAAGCTATTTACGCGCAAGATCTGGTTTTTTAGAGGTGAGCTTTGCCTCTATATTGGGCGCATTACCCGGTTGTGGCGGAGCAATCATTGTTGTCACTCAATTTACTAAACGACAAGCAAGCTTTGGTTCTGTGGTTGCGGTATTAACAGCCACAATGGGTGATGCTGCATTTTTACTACTCGCAACCCGCCCACTTGATGGCCTTATTATGATGCTTTTAGGCGTGTGTGTGGGCATCATCAGCGGACAAATCGTTAACCTTTTTCATAGTCGGCACCGCTTTCAGCCTTCACAGCCAAGCGACTATTTTGAAGAGCCACAATGTCAGCCAAAAGCAATCCAATTTAGCCGACCTATTTGGAAGTTTTCATTGATCCCAAGTGTGATCATCGCTTTTTTAATTGCTATGAATGTTGAAAAAACTCTTTTTAGCCAACCTATTATCGATATCATCAGTGTGTTTGGATCGATAATGGCCTTGTTTGTGGTTGTTATCTGGGCGTTGTCGTCAAAAGGTCAAAATTACAAACAAATTACCAGCGAAGAAGCGCCCTGCACCCCACCTTCAAAGTTAACGAAAGTCTTGATGGATACACACTTCGTTACTGCCTGGGTTGTCGCTTCGTTTATGGTATTTGAGATTTTTGTTAATGTGGTGGGTGTTGACCTGACTGGTTGGTTTTCTGACTATGCCTATTTAGCCCCCTTGATAGCTGTTGCCATAGGACTGCTTCCGGGTTGCGGACCACAAATTGTCGTTATGACTCTTTATATTCAAGGCATTATTCCGTTTAGCGCGATGGCTGCAAATGCAATCTCTAATGATGGTGATGCCCTGTTCCCTGCAATAGCGCTGGCTCCACTAGCCGCAGTGGTCGCCACTGTTTATTCGTCTATCCCAGCCTTGATTGTTGGTTACGGTTTATATTTTTACGGTCTTTAGTGTAGAGATTAAACGCACAATGCCCTATGAAAACAGGGCATTGTGAGACGCGTGCTATTTAGGACATGGGCCGTACTGATTGTGTTCTTTTTCTGAGTCTAAAACACAGAACACAATAACGATAAGCACACCAACAACAGGTAATAAATACAAAAGCTGCCACCAACCTGACCGGCCAGTATCATGAAGACGTCTGGTGGTTGCACTTAATGATGGTATAAAAAGCGCTAATGCATAAATACTGCTAATAATCTCTTCGCCCAGTAAGCTATCAATTAAGCCGCAAAGCATCGCAAATAGCAGGTAAAAGAGGATAAACATCCAATAAGACTGACGACGTATGCGCCCGGTAAAGTCGGCATATCTATTCAACGCTTCTTTAAAGTGCTCCATTTAATTCCTTGTAAAATATCGTTATTTATACACATTCACTTAAACATCATACATAAAAAAACCAGCCGAAGCTGGTTTTTTAATAACGAATAAATTAGCTCATTGCCATCATCATTTTTGCGGGATCTTCTAAGTAAGATTTCCACAAATTATTGAATCGAGCAATAGTACCACCATCGATAACACGGTGGTCACCAGACCAGCTCACTTGCATAATAGCTGCCGATACCACATGACCATTTTCATCAAAGCGCGGTAAATGCTGTAATTTACCTAATGCGACAATTGCCACCTCAGGCTTATTGATGATCGGGGTTGCAATTGTGCCACCAATCGCACCAATATTAGAAATACTGATTGTTCCACCCTTTAAGTCATCAGGTGATACACGACCATCACGAGCGGCTTCTGTTAAACGAGTAACTTCGTTTGCAACATCTACAATGCTCTTCGACTGGCATGATTTAATATTAGGCACTAATAAACCAATCTTCGAATCTACTGCCATACCAATATTATGATCATCAAAGTACGTCAACTCCGTACACTCATCGTTTACTTGCGAGTTAAGCACTGGGAACTGCTTAATTGCAAGCGACAACGCTTTGATAAAAAATGGCATCATAGTGAGCTTAACGCCCTGCTGCTTATACTGCTCTTTTAAATCAGTACGCAGTGCAATAAGTTTTGTTAAATCGATTTCGTCACAGAATGTAAAATGAGGAATTGTCGATACTGACGCAACCATTTGCTTAGCCATCGCTGCTTTAATGCCTTTAATTGGCTCAACACGGCTTCCGCCTGTCGCTACCACAGGTGTTGATTGTGATGTTGCTGACGAAACAGTTTCAGTGCGTGCTTGGCTTTGACCCTCATTTAAGAAGTCTTCAATATCCTGCTTATAAATACGGCCATTTTTACCCGAACCTGGCACTTGCGTTAAATCAACATCTAGCTCACGGGCTTTACGACGCACTGCCGGTGATGCAACTGCTTTTTTGTTAAGCTGTTTATTTGCAGCAGGCGTTGCTGGTTTTTCTGAAGGTTTATTGGCCGCGTTAGTTTGCGCTTTAACAACCGCTGAGCTGACATCAGGCTCGGCAGTATGACCTTCGATACTCATTTGGAATAACGGGCTGTGAACCGCAGCAATATCGCCTTTTTGATAGTATAGCTTTTCGACTTTACCCGTGTATTTAGCCGGAATTTGAACCAAAGCTTTGTCTGTCATCACATCACAAACGGCTTGATCTTCTACTATTTCATCGCCTTCGCTGACTAACCACTCAACGATTTCGCATTCAACAATACCTTCACCAATGTCTGGCAAGATAAAGTCTTCTAAATACGAGCCTGAGGTTGCAGTTTGCGGTGTTGGCTGGGCAGCGGTATCGTCTGCAGCTTCAACTGTTTGGCTTGGCGTTTCACCATCAACATCCATTGCAAATAAAGGAGCATGCACTTTTGCAATATCACCTTTTGCGTAATATAAATTGCTGATCACACCATCGTGCACTGCAGGAATTTGTACAAGTGCTTTGTCGGTCATTACGTCACAAATAGGCTGATCTTCTTTTACCGTATCACCCTCTGCAACTAACCACTCAACGATTTCACACTCTACGATGCCTTCGCCGATATCTGGTAAGATAAAATCTTTAGACATACTGACTCCTAAAACTCAACTGATTGCTTAATCGCAGCAAGCACTTTGTGCGCATCTGGCACATATTCTTTTTCAAGGGCGAGTGGGTACGGCGTATCTAAACCACACACACGCGCAATTGGCGACTCTAAGTGTAAGAAACACTCTTGTTGAATAGTCGCAACAATCTCGGCCCCAAAACCATTGGTAATTGGCGCTTCGTGGCTAACAATTAGACGCCCTGTTTTAGTAACAGATTTAGCAATTGTTTCAACGTCCCATGGTAAAATTGTACGTAAGTCAATAACTTCACAACTAATACCCTGTTCAGCTGCTTTTTTCGCTGCGTCTTCAATGATTTCCATCTGCGCACCCCAAGCAAGTAAGGTAACGTCAGTACCTTCTTGAACAACTTCGGCTTTACCAAGCTCAATGCTGTAATCTTCTTCAGGCACTTCACCGGTTGATGCACGGTATAAACGCTTAGGCTCAAAGAAAAGAACCGGGTTGTTGTCCTTGATTGATGCACGTAATAAACCTTTAGCTTGATAAGGGTTACGTGGCACAACCAATTTTAAACCTGGGGTATGTGCAAAATAAGCTTCAGGCGATTGTGAATGATATAAACCACCTGCAATCCCGCCACCATACGGCGTGCGAATTGTTAAATTACCCACGTTAAATTCATTACCACTGCGGTAACGGAATTTAGCTGATTCATTCACAATTTGGTCAAATGCAGGGAAAATATAATCAGCAAATTGAATTTCTGCTAATGCAGGCGCACCGAATGCAGCAAGGCCATTGGCAAAACCTAAAATACCTTGCTCAGTCAAAGGTGTATTAAATACACGATGCTTACCGTATTTCTCTTGTAAGCCTGAGGTTGCACGGAATACACCACCAAAATAGCCAACATCTTCACCAAAAATACAGGCATTTGGGTGCTCTGCCATGGTGATATCAAGGGCAGAATTAATTGCATGAAGCATGTTCATTTTAGCCATTACTTTAATCTCCCTGCAGTCGTTGGATAAGCATCAGGATGCTGCAAAATGTGTTGTTTTAATTCTTCGTATTGTTTTTGCAGTGATGGAATTGGCGTATCGTATACATCAGAGATAAGTTCTTCTAACGCTGGTTTCGCTACTTTTTCTGCACGTTTAAGTGCCGCTAAAATTTCTTCACGAATGGTTTCTTTATCTTTCGCATCTTGGGCTTCATCTAACCACCCCTGCTTAAGTAACCACTTGCGAAAACGCTCAATTGGGCAACCTTGATGTTTGGCTTCTTCGTCTTTACTGCGGTAACCACTTGGATCATCACTCGTAGAGTGTGCACCTAGTCGATAAGCAATCGACTCAATCAGTACCGGCTCACCATGAGTTGTAACGATTTCACGTGCTTTCTTAGTCGCAGCATAGACAGCAAGTGCATCTGCACCGTCAACTCGAATAGTTTTAATGCCATAACCAACACCGCGTGATGCAATACCGTCACCTTTAAATTGCTCATCTGCAGGCGTTGAAATCGCATAGCCATTATTACGTGCAAAAAAGATAACAGGCGCTTTATGAACCGCAGCCATATTCAAACCGGCATGGAAATCACCTTCTGAGGCAGCACCTTCACCAAAATAACAAATAGTGATGTTATCAATCGTGCTGTTTAAATCACCCGTTTCTGCATCAATGTGACGTACTTTTTGACCGTATGCGTAACCCGTAGCCTGCGGGATTTGTGTCCCTAGCGGCGACGATATAGTCATATAGTTAAGTTCGCGAGAGCCATAATGGATTGGCATTTGGCGACCTTTACCTAAGTCTTTCTCATTCGAGAACATCTGATTCATAAATTGATCTAGGCTAAAACCACGATAACGTAATGCTGCTTGTTCGCGGTACTGCGCCATAATCATGTCATTTTGATCAAGCGCTGCAGCCGAGGCAGTCACCGCCGCTTCTTCGCCTAAACATTGCATATAAAAACTAACACGACCTTGACGCTGTGCCGCTTGCATACGCTCATCAAGCGCACGAATGAATCGCATTGTCTCATAAAGACGAATTGCGGTGTCTTTGTCGATATCAGGTGCTGTTGCACCTTCATAGATGTCGCCTTCCTCATTAAGAATGCTTAATGTAGGGATTTTTAATGCGTGACCATCAATAAATGACAGTTCATGATTAATATTCAGCGATACGTTATTTGGATTACTCATAACCTACCTTCTTTCGTTGTCAGATACATACGCAACTGCCCTTATTTGAATTTTTATCAGCAAAAGCTGTAAGGATAAAGTTTGCGTAATTTTCAATCTATTTAAATTAAACTGCCGACACTTTACGTTAACGTAAGTTGTTATTCAACTAATCATAGACGAATAGTCGATAAATCGCTAAACATGCATGGAAAGTTAACTATACAACAATAAATTTTATTTAATATCATATAGTTAACTGTATTTTGGTGGGTGTAAATGCAACTATTTTAAATAAAGTTGCTATCAACTTGCATTGGAATAACCGTCAATAATGCACGCTGACCTAAGGCTACATCAGCATTTGGGAAGATTATAGCTTCACCCTCAACCTCAGCCACATACCTGGTCTGACCATCAGTTGCTAATAATTCACCTTTCGCGAAGCCCGTAAAATTTTCTACGTCATCTGCGAATGGAAAACTAAAGTCTTCGCACGTTCGGTTTATTGTTCTATAAACTGAAAAAAGCTCAAAATCAGATGCATTAAACTCACCATATTCAACACTTTCTTGACTAATTAATGCAATTAAAGTTTCTTTGGTTTTCGCAAAGCGTGACATATCATTCTCACCAAACGCTTTAACTTGACCGAGCTCAACGGTAAATGAGTCAGCGCCATGGACAAATGACGAGTAGTAGCTAAAGGTTGTCGCTGCCGACTTCATCATTAATACGGTGTTTACGCCACAGCTTAATAAAAACTGCAATTGTGATTTTTTCCACGGTTTGCCATGTAAGTACGGATACACAGCAAATTTTTCATTTTTTGAACCACGAATAGCAGTATGCAGATCATAATGACAACGTGCGCTACCTTCGCTGCCACGACTGAAAAAGTCACTGACAACATCTTCTAATTGTTTTGCGCGCACACGCTCAGGGTTTGAAGCAATGCCCTCTTGGGTATGATGACCATTGAATAAACGATTTAAGTTTTCTTCAACAAATCGCTTACCGATATTTATTGATTTTGGGTTACCAAAAATAAACAGCACGCGTTGTTTTAAGGTCATCTCTTCTTTAATTATTGCACTAATTAACTGATCGCAAATTTCAATCGGCGCTGTTTCATTACCGTGTATCGCACTTGATAACACAATATCTTTATTGCTTGCTGTTGCAGGCTGAAACTCGATAATCCCCGTGTCATGGACAGTCACATTTGTCCCATTCGTTAACGTGAATGATGAATAAGGTAATGAAAATTCGTTTTCACGAGTTAAGCTTAGAAAATCACCCGACGCTTTTAGCGCATCTAGGTAAGTAGCTGATGAGTAGCTCATGGTCTGATCCTAATATTACGTGAGAGTAGAATACAAAAACGGCTGATTAAATCAGCCGTTATAATAAAAAAGAAAGATAAATTAGCGGATAACAGAATCAACTAATTTTTTGGCTTCTTTTTCTAGTAATGCGAGGTGTTCTTCACCTTTGAATGATTCAAGGTAAATTTTATAAATATCTTCCGTACCTGAAGGCCGCGCAGCAAACCAACCATTTTCAGTTACGACTTTTAAACCACCTATCGCCGCGTTGTTACCCGGTGCATGGGTCAGCTTTTGAATGATTTCATCACCTGCAAGTGTATTGGCTTTCACATCGTCAGCTGATAACGCTTTTAGGCGCGATTTTTGTTCAGCATTCGCAGGCGCATCGATACGCTTATAAATCGGCGCACCAAACTCTTGTTCAAGCTCTTTGTAAAGCGCTGAAGGTGTTTTGCCTGTTACCGCTAAGATCTCAGCAGCTAGTAAGCCAAGAATGAAACCGTCTTTGTCTGTATTCCACACGGTACCATCAAAGCGTAAGAATGAGGCACCTGCACTTTCTTCGCCACCAAAGGCTAAAGCGCCACTACTCAACCCTTCAACAAACCATTTAAAGCCAACAGGCACTTCTTTTACTTTACGGTTGTTGCGCGCAACGACCTTATCAATCATGCCGCTTGAAACAAGCGTTTTGCCAATTGCCACATCTGCAGACCAATCGCGGTGATTTAATAAATAATCAATCGCAACAGCAAGGAAATGGTTCGGATTCATTAAACCATCCGGTGTCACAATACCGTGACGGTCGTAATCTGGGTCATTACCAATACTGATATCGTAATCGTCTTTCAGGGCAATTAAATTCGCCATGGCGTAAGGTGACGAGCAATCCATACGAATTTTACCGTCTTTATCAAGCGGCATAAATGCAAAACGTGGATCGATTGACTTATTTACGACCGTTAGGTCTAAATTGTATTTTTCGGCAATCACTGGCCAAAAGTTAATACCTGCCCCCCCAAGTGGGTCGATACCAATTTTAATTTTAGCGTCACTGATGGCTTTCAAGTTAATGATATTCTCTAAATCATTAACGTACGGCGTGATCAAGTCTTGATATTTAATAAAGCCTGAGCGAGACGCTTTTGCAAAAGGAAATAACTCCACCTCAACAAGGTCTTCTAATAAGAGTTGATTTGCTCTGTCTTCAATCCATTTGGTAACGTCTGTATCTGCTGGGCCACCATTTGGTGGGTTATACTTAAAACCGCCATCTTCGGGTGGATTATGAGAAGGTGTAACAACAATCCCGTCAGCTAACTCATTTTGGTTCACTTTATTATGTGACACTACCGCGTGGCTAATTACCGGCGTTGGTGTGTATTCATCATTCTCTTGCGTAATCACTTGTACTTCATTAGCAACAAGGACTTCGATTGCAGAGTTAAATGCCGCTTCACTTAATGCGTGTGTATCTTTACCTAAGAAAAGTGGTCCAAAAATATCGTTTTCTTTACGAAAATCACAAATAGCCTGGGTGATCGCTAAAATATGCGACTCATTAAACTTTACATCGTACGAGCAACCACGATGGCCAGACGTACCAAAGGCAACGCAATGCTCTGGATTTTGTTCTAGGTCTGGTTCATTTAAATAGTAGGCTGAAACCAGCTTTGGTACATTGACTAAGCTTTCTTGAGGTGCAGTTTTACCTGCATCTGGATGAATCGCCATAATATTTCCTTATTGATTATAAGTAATCACGAATCTTTTCTGCTTCATCAGCCGTGTAACCAAGGCACAAGGCGACTTCATGAAGCATCATTTTTTTACGCGTAGTATTAGAGTTTGTCATCACCCAGTATTCTGTATCAGTGATGTTTTTCGGGTTCATACTGCTGCCACTTTCAAGTAACGCTTCTTTACTTGTGGCAAAATAAACGCGGTCACGTCCTTTAATTTCAAGCACGTTAACAAAATCGTCTTTATGTGTTCTGTACAAAGCAGCCAAAATAAATAAGAAACGGCCGACAACGCCTTTTTGCATCGCTAGCTCTTCTTTATTAAGCACATTGAATACATTACCTTTAGCGTATGTCGTTGCTGTGACAGCTGGTTGGCTTTTTGATTCAGGCGCTGCTGATTCTGTGTGTTGTTCCGTGTCTTCTTCTGATTCAACAACGCTGATTTCTTGTTCAGTGTTTGTCGTCGTTGAATGACTGGTCGTTAAAGTGCCATCAGAAAGGTTTAATAAACGACGCAAAATGGTTGATGCACTTTCACCAATACTTTGCGTATTACTCGCGATGTATTGATATAACTCGTCGTCTATGTCGATTTTTTTCATGTTATTCCTGTCTTTACGGGTCACATTTTAAAAGTTCGCAATGATTATACCTAAGCTCGCAGCAATTCTCTATGTTTTGCAATTTGTTATTTCACTAGGCAAAATAGCGCCACTTAAAATAGGAGCTAAAAATGCTATTAAATTACCAGCAAAGCGGCCAAGGTTCGCATGTTGTTTTGATCCACGGATTATTTGGTTCGCTAGAAAACTTAAATGTCATCGCGAAAGCACTGTCAGAAAATTACACAGTGACCAATATCGATTTACGTAATCATGGTAAATCATTCCACAGTGATAGCATGAACTACACGGTAATGGCTGCCGATGTTTTAGAGTTACTGAACCATTTAAATATCAATAAAGCACATATTGTTGGCCATTCAATGGGCGGTAAAGTGGCTATGCAATTAGCACTTAGCTACCCAGAACGCGTTGAAAAACTAGTGGTTATGGATATTTCGCCAGTGGCTAACAAACCTCGCCATGGCGCTATTTTCAAAGGTTTGAACGACGTTGCTAATTCTGCCGTTACAGATAGAAAAGCAGCCGACGAAATACTTGCCAAACAGATTCCCGAGCTTGGCGTACGCCAATTCTTATTAAAAAGTTTTGCCAAAAATGAACAAGGCCAGTATCAGTGGCGGTTTAACTTAGCTGTTTTAGACCAACAATATGAAAATATTTTAGCACAACTTGATGAAAATGATTCTTGTTTATGTGATACTTTATTCATTAAAGGGAATGATTCAGACTATATTTTAGCTGAACATCGCCCTGTTATTATGGCGTTATTTCCAAATTCAAAGGCAAAAATAATTCATGGTGCGGGTCATTGGCTTCATGCTCAAAAACCGCTTGCTGTAAATAAAGCAATCAGTGATTTTTTAGCCTCGAATTAACGTCGATAAAATTCACTGTTTTTGATCGTACGCACTAAATTAATACGATTTTGTGTGGTATAGTACGCGCCGTTTAATTTGAAGGTTTATACGTTGATGGTCAGTCAGTTAATTAACGAATTTGATACCTTAGGGTTGTATTTTGGCTTAGCCGGCATTTTCTTTTTTATTGGTATGGCAATTCAAGACGTACTAAAGAAAGGTGACGTGCCCCGATTTGGCCGATACATCGTTTGGTTAGTGCTATTTTTAGGCTGCTCTGGTTTTATAGCAAAAGGACTTATTCAAGTCTTCTGGCAAGGCGCAGGTGTAGGCTAGGCATGGCAAAGTCAGAAACAGATAGAACAACACCCGATTTATTTGAATACGAAAAGCGTCCTGGTAGACCAAAAACAAATCCCCTACCACGTGACATGCAGTTGAAAGTCAACAAACGTAATCAAATAAAACGAGACAAAGCACGTGGTTTAAAGCGTGTAGAATTTAAGGTTTCATCACAGTTATATCAAGCACTAAGCGATATGGCCGATGCGCAGAATATTAGCCGTAGCGCGTTGATTGAAACAATTTTACAAGAAAGATTGGCTATTGATAGATAGAAGGTTTTAAATCCATGTCAAGCGTAGGTATTTTTTTCGGAAGCGATACAGGCAATACTGAACACGTAGCAAAAATGATTCAGAAAGAATTAGGTAAAAAGCTCGTTGCTGTTCACGATATTGCAAAAAGTTCTAAAGAAGAGATTGCTGAATTCGATTTATTGTTATTCGGTATCCCCACTTGGTACTATGGCGAAGCGCAATGTGACTGGGATGATTTTTTCCCTGAGTTAGAAGAAGTAGACTTCGATGGTAAACTTGTTGCTATTTTTGGTTGCGGTGACCAAGAAGACTATGCTGAGTATTTCTTAGATGCGATGGGCATGATCAACGATATCGTTACTGAACGTGGTGCTATAGTTGTGGGTCACTGGCCTACTGAAGGTTACGACTTCGAAGCCTCAAAAGCGGTCATTGATGATAATCACTTTGTAGGCCTAGGCATTGATGAAGACCGTCAGCCAGAACTTACTGAAAAGCGTGTTAAAGAGTGGTGTGCTCAAGTTTATGAAGAAATGTGTTTAGCAGAACTTGCTGATTAATAACAAGTACTACTCGCATTTACTAGCTGATGTAAAGATGCACAACCAGTTCATTTTTGTCTAAAAAATCGGCAATTAAACGAATTGTTCTTTGCACTTAGTAACTAGGCACGTTATTCTAATATTTGCTAATGTGTCGTGTGCATCTTTATGATGCCTAGTATAAATAAATAAAATTGAGACAGATTTAATGACTGATCACAACTTGGAATTAAAAAAAGCAGGGTTAAAAGTAACACTGCCGCGTATTAAAATTTTAGAGATTCTACAATCTCCAGACAACCAACACATCAGCGCTGAAGATGTCTATAAAATTCTGTTAGACATTGGCGAAGAGATTGGTCTTGCAACTGTCTATCGTGTTTTAAACCAATTCGACGATGCAGGTATTGTATCTCGTCATCATTTTGAAGGTGGCAAGTCAGTTTTTGAATTATCGGGTAGTACTCACCACGACCACTTAGTGTGTTTAAAATGTGGTAAAGTTGTTGAGTTCGAAGATGATACGATTGAACGTCGCCAAGAAGAAATCGCAAAAGAGAACGGTATTAAACTAACAAACCACTCTCTTTACCTTTATGGTGAATGCGAAGACACTGCTAAGTGCAAAGAGTTCGCTGAATCAAATAGTTAAAATTTGATTTAGACATAAAAAAACCTGCATTAAGCAGGTTTTTTTATGTCTGTAGAAATTAATTAGATAATTTCTAGTAACTCAACATCAAAGATTAATGTTGAGAAAGGTGCGATTGCAGCACCTGCGCCACGCTCACCATAGGCAAGTTCGTGTGGTACGTATAAACGCCATTTTGAACCAGTACCCATCATTTGTACCGCTTCAGTCCAGCCTTTGATAACACCGCTTACTGGGAATTCAGCAGGTTGACCACGCTCATAAGAGCTGTCAAAAACAGTACCGTTAATTAATGTACCGTGGTAATGAGCACGAATTGTAGACTCAGCAGTTGGCTTTTCACCCTCACCCGCTGTTAATACTTCGTACTGTAAGCCTGATTCAGTTACCGTAATTTCTGGACGTTTTGCATTTTCTTCTAAGAACGCAACACCTTCAGCAGCAAGTACTTTAGCTTCTTCTTCACGACGAGCTTGGATTTCTGCATTGATTTTTTCGAAAGCAGCTTGAATTGCAGGGATCTCAACTTGGAAATCACTTCCTGCGTATGCGTCTTTCATACCTTCAAAAACTGAGTTTAGGTTTAAACCTTCAAAAGGGTTAGCTTTAAGTTGCTCACCCATTTGTAAACCAATACCGTAGCTTGCTTTTTCAGCGTCTGTTGTAAAAATATCTGACATGTTTAAATTCACGTTTATTAGTTAAAAGATGCATTTATACTAACATAAAAAAACAACGAATAATGCTTAGTTTACTGCGTTTGCTCAGTGTTTAAACTAATTCGCTGCTTTATTTTTTCAATGACAAAGGTTGACGTTGGTAAACTTAAGATCATTGCGACAATAAAATAAACATCCATCAATCCTGCTTTACCGAGTATAACAAGTGGCACAATTAACAAGCCAACTGATGCGATATACAGTGCAGCTATAACAGGCCAATGCTTATCATATTTTCCAATTAAGTGACCAACCAGCACATTAAAACCGATGCCATAAGCAATCGATGTGAGTAAACCATGCTCTGGCTTTGCATCATGTGCCATAGCAACTAGAACATTCACGCCGCTATGATAAAAATAAGAAAAAACACTCCAAAGCAGAATATGTTTTATTAGGTGTTTAAAAGTAGACGAAGACTCGCTTGTTGACATGACTTATCTCCAGATAGCAAAAAACCGCCCTGTAGGCGGTTTTTTAAAAATAATGGTGGAGAGATAGGGATTTGAACCCTAGAGGGGCTACAAACCCCTGCCGGTTTTCAAGACCGGTGCATTCGACCACTCTGCCATCTCTCCGTACGGCGCGCATAATAGTGCTTACAGCTTTCATTGTAAAGACTTAACTGTAAAAAAGCCTAAAAAATTTAAATCAATAATATTGCTTTGGTCTGCGGGCAATCCATGAACAAATTAAACAGACGAATAAACTAATTAGTGCAAAGCCGAGTGTTTGAACAATAATGTCTATTTTATTCATGTTGTGATTTGGCACAATCACCAGTAAAAAGGCCGGTAGACTGCTAAACGTTAAAACATAACAACAGACTTTAAACGCACGCCCAAAATCAAAACGTTTTGTACTGTGCATCCACCAGGTAAGTAGAAACAAAACACCGACCGCTGATAAACCTAAAAACTGAGGTGCTTTTGTCGAGAGTGCAACAAACAAAGTGATCACTGCACCAACAATGCCCCAAAGAGACCAAGCGAACCAATTTTCTTTTTCACGTAAAAATAAGTTTCCCATTTTTCTCGTCTTCTTTATCGTTATTTTTCTAAGACTATCCATACGTTAACAAAAAACAACCGATTAAAAAACATACTGAAGAAGAATAATTAAGTTTTTGCATCCAAGCGCTTCTTACAGCAAAGCCACAACTTGAAAAAAAGTAACATAAGCAAGCTTAATCAGGTATGACTCTTGTGATGCTAAAAAGTTCCCTTAACTTACAGTTTCTCAAAAAAAGTGTCTGGTTTATGACGAATGGGCTTTTTAATATCTACCTCAGGTGTGCCTATATACAAGTAGCCGACAATTTCATCCTCTGATTTGCAACCAAGCGCGTGTTTAACAGCCGGACTTTGCGCAAAGTAGCCTGTGCGCCAAATGCCACCTAATCCCTGAGCAAATGCAGCTTGTTGCATTGCTAACACAGCGCACCCAGCACTTTGCACCTGCTCTATGCGCGGTACTTTTGGGTTTTCTTTTACATCGGCAATTGCGATTATCACCATAGGTGCTCTGAGGGGGAGCTCTTTTGCCCGCTCAATTACGCGGTCATCTTGCTGCTCTTCGATAGCGGCTTGGTGATAGATCTTACCTAATTTATGGCGTGCTTCGCCTTCCACCACGATAAAACGCCACGGCGCAATGCAACCATGATCGGGAACTTTAATCGCAGCGCGCTGAATAATTGAAAGCTGTTCTTCTGTTGGACCCGGTGAAATTAAACGTGGATCTGACTGTCGTGTTTGTAAAAGCGTTAAAGCGTCCATTATTATTCCGTAAATTCTTAAATACGATGCCCGTTAATACAGGCAGTAAAATGTAAGCTTATCATTTAACTTCATTATCAATAAAGCGATTACGGTACTTTCTGCTAAACCAGTAATCGAGACTGACATAGCGTCCCCCGCCTGTAAAGAATAGGCTTAACAGCATCGCAAAATAAATAACAGAAAACTCCATTCCGTTATTTAAAATCACAGGGCGCCCTGTTTCATATAAATAATCAGTAAAACCGTGGGTTTCTAATAAGTCGCGCATTTTTGTTAAGCGCTCAGCTGCCGCTGAGGAGTTGTCTAGGCTTGCTTGTGCACCTGGTATTTGTAGCCAGCTTAATACTCTTGCAGGACTGGTACTGGCATCTGTAGGCGTGACAGCAAACCAGCCATTATCACCGTGTACGCTAGTCGCAGCCACACACATCGTAATCATTAATGGAATAGCTGTAAGACGTGTAAACAGCCCCAAAAATAGCAGTATACCGCCAAGAAACTCTGCCCATGCGGCCAAAAATGCCAGTAGTGCAGGCATCGGTAAACCTAAGCCCCATTCTTTGTTACCAAACCATGTAACGATGTCATCAGATGCAAGAAAATATTGGTAAAAATGCGAGACATCTCCGCTCAACGCTAACTTGTTAAACCCAGCGATTATCATCACCGGCGCTAAGATTAAGCGAAAAATTAAAGCGGGTATCCACTCTAAACACTGCAGACGTTTGAAGATTGTTTGATAGGTATGTGTAATGTGCATAGCGGTCTCATGACTAAAATAGATTAATCAATAAGACCGCTAACAATGTGGTTATCTTTCAGTTAGATTTTGCGTGCGACTTGCAATGCTTCAAAAATAGCGCGTTTTGCATCAATGGCCGCGGCCAGTTTTGCACCACCTATCACATGCACTTTTGCGTTTTCAGCCTCAGCTGCAAATGGTTCACTGTTAGACACCTGACCAATACAGGCAATCACTGTATCAACATCAAGTATCTGTTCCTCACCCTTTACGGTAATCTTTAACCCTTGGTTATCAAAACTGATGTACTGGCAGTCAGCAATTTGTTTAACACCATGCTGTTTTGCTACTTGGCGGTGGATCCACCCCGTCGTTTTACCCAGCTCACTGCCAAAGCGACCTGAGCTTCGTTTTAGCATATAAATTTGGCGATTATCTTTGTGAGGTTGTGGCTCACACTCTATTCCCCATTGAGTTTTAAACTCTTCAATGGTTTGATCTTTATGCTCACTTAAAAAGGCCACCATATCGAAACCGATACCTCCAGCGCCTAATATCGCAATTTTTTCACCCAGTTCAACGTCACCTCTAATCACTTCATCGTAGGCAAAAACACGCTTACCATCAGCACATTCAATTTTAGCTTCACGAGGTCTAACACCGGTCGCAAAGACAACATCATCGTATTGATTTAGCATGTTATCTGAAAACTCAGTGCCCAATTTTAATTCAACATTTAAACGCTTAAGTTCATTAGTGAAATAATTTAGCGTGTGATTAAAATCTTCTTTTCCGGGTATTTGCATGGCTAAATTAAACTGGCCGCCCATTTGCTCTTTACGCTCAATGAGCGTTACTTTGTGCCCTTTTTGCGCTAAATAGCAACTCGCAGCAAGGCCAGCTGGTCCTGCACCTACCACTAACACTAAACGTGATGACGCGGCTTTTTCTAGGCTATATTCAAGCTCAAATGCAGCTTGAGGGTTCACTAAACAGGTCGCACGTTTATTTTTAAATACGTGGTCTAAACAACCCTGATTACAACCAATACAAATATTTATCTGCTCAGTTTTATTATTTACGTATTTATTAAAAAACTCAGGATCAGCTAAAAGTGGTCTTGCCATCGAAATAAGGTCTGACTCTCCTGCCGCTAAAATACTATTAGCAATCTGTGGGGTGTTAATACGGTTTACCGCAACCACAGGAACTGAGACCGTGTCTTTTAAACGTTTTGACGCCTCTTTAAATGCGCCAGGAGGAACCATACTGGCAATCGTTGGAACGCGAGCCTCATGCCAACCTATACCAGTATTAAAGATATCAACGCCGGCTTCTTCTAGCGCCAAAGCTTGTTGCTTTACTTCATCAGGAGTAGAACCGTCAGGAACTAAATCCATCACTGATAAACGAAAAATAATTATAAATTTTTCACTGACTTTTGCGCGTACTGCTTTCACTATTTCAACAGCTAGGCGCATTCGGTTTTCTAAGCTACCACCATAAGCATCATTACGCTTATTAGTATGATTCGCCATAAACTCATTAATTAAGTAGCCTTCTGAGCCCATGATCTCAACACCATCGTAGCCCGCCTTTTCGGCTAAGCGCGCTGAGCTTGCAAAATCTTTTATGGTTTTTTTAATGGCACCAAGCGACATCGCCTTTGGTTTGTATGGGTTTATTGGCGCTTTAATCGCACTAGGAGCATGATTAAATGGATGGTAGGCATAACGCCCTGCATGCAAAAGCTGTAAACAAATTTTCCCACCATGCTGGTGTACTGCTTCAGTGTAAGCACGGTGTTTAACAACGTCATAATATGAGCTAAACGTTGATGCAAATGGAGTAAGTTTACCGCGTAAATTCGGACTATACCCGCCGGTAATAATTAAGCCAGTGCCTCCTTTAGCACGTGCTTCATAAAATGCGCGTAACCGTTTACGATTATGCCAGCCCTCTTCAAGACCGGTGTGCATTGAGCCCATAACCAAACGATTACGAAGTTCGGTATGCGGTAATTGTAATTTTTGTTCTAACATTGTGTGCCCCGTTAACTGGTCGAACCTCTATGATGTTTAGATTCTGCGGTAATAACCCAGAATAATCAACTTTTAGCGAGTAATTAACTGTCGCAATTTCTCGTTTTAAACACTCTGTTACTATTTAACAGTTAAATTTCAGATTATTCTAAGCTAAGATGGGATTACTACTAAGCTGTACTGAATTAAGGAATTATTTTGCTAGCAAAGATATTTAAAGGCATATGGACTGGGATAAACTTTTCCCGCCGTTTGGTTCTAAACCTATTATTTTTAATACTAGTAATACTCTTTATTGTCGCTATTACTAGCGAAGAAGACAAAGTTAAAGTCGCGGATGGAACCGTACTGCGCCTAAACTTAAATGGCCCTATCGTTGAAGAGAAAACCTATGTTGACCCTGTAGAAGCAGCCATTAATGATGCGACTATGGGCAAAGAAGCACCTTCAGAGATTTTGCTTGATGATATTATTGAAGTTATCAACCAAGCTGCAAAAGATGACCGTATCTCTGTTATGTTGCTTGATCTTCAAAAAATGCCAAGCGCGCATATCAATAAGCTTAAACAAATAACAAAAGCGATTGATGAGTTCAAAGACGCTGGTAAACAAGTTATTGCTACAGGCTATTACTACACTCAAGCACAGTACTATATTGCAGCACATGCCAATGAAGTGTCTATGCACCCATATGGTGGTGTAAGCATTGAAGGTTACGGCATGTTCCCGCTTTACTTTAAAGACGCCCTTGAAAAGCTAAAAGTAACACAGCACATTTTCCGTGTAGGTACGTACAAGTCAGCAGTTGAACCATTTATTCGTAATGATATGTCAGATGCAGCAAAAGAAGCTAACCAAGTATGGTTAACTGCACTTTGGAACGAATATAAGTCAGATGTTGCCGCTTCTCGTCCATTTGATGAAAGTAACTTTGACGAAGATATGGATGTTTACCTTGCAAAAATGCAAGCAGTGGATGGAAATTCAGGTGACTATGCCTTAAACAATCAATGGGTTGATTCACTAAAAACATCTCAACAAATTCGCCAGCAACTTATTGACCTAGTCGGTACAGAAGAAACAGGTAAAACATTTAAGCAAGTGAGCTTCCGTGAATATTTATCGCTGGTTAAACCTCCTATCGAATTTGATAACCCTATTACCGAAAAAGTAGCGGTCGTTGTTGCAAAAGGCACGATTGTTGATGGTGAACGTAAAGCCGGTGAAATTGGCGGTGATTCTACCGCAGCCCTACTTCGCAAAGCGCGCTTAGATGATAAAGTAAAAGCTGTGGTTCTGCGTATTGACTCAGGCGGTGGTAGCATGTTTGCCTCTGAGGTTATTCGTGCTGAAGTTCTGGCACTTAAAGCCGCAGGAAAACCGGTTATTGCGTCAATGAGTTCTGTTGCGGCCTCGGGGGGGTACTGGATTGCCTCTGCTGCGAATGAGATTTGGGCAGCGCCAAGTACGATTACAGGTTCAATCGGTGTTTTTGGTACTTTCATGACATTTGAAAACACCATGGCTGAGTTAGGTATCTATTCAGATGGTGTTGCTACCACTGATTTAGCAGGCTTCTCTATTGCTCGCCCACTGGATGAAAAAATGGCCGACATCATTCAACTCAGTGTAGAAAATGCCTACAAACGCTTCTTAAACGTTGTAGCCGAAGCGCGAAATATGACTCCTGAGCAAGTTGATAAAATTGCCCAAGGGCGTGTGTGGATTGCAACTCAGGCGAAAGAGCTTGGCTTAGTTGATAAACTAGGTGACAAACAAGATGCGATTGAAGCGGCAGCAGAACTTGCAAAATTAAAGCATTACGATGTTAAAACCATCAAGCAATCTTTAACACCGCAAGAGCAAATGCTACAGGATATTTTTGGCACCGCTGCTGTACAAGCATTCTTAGCTAAGTCGCAGTCTTCTGACTCTGTGCTTGCAACACAAGCTAACTTACAAAGCCTTGTTAAGCAGTTGAGTAGTGAAATTGATAATTTAAAAGATTACAACGATCCACAAGGTGTATATGCACGCTGTTTAGTGTGTAATGTAATTCAATAAGTTACTAACTAACGCGATTTTAGGTATACTAAGCCCAGTTAATTTACTGGGCTTTTTTATGAAACGTAAACGTATATATATCGCCTATACAGGCGGCACAATCGGGATGAAAAAATCGAGCCGAGGCTATGTTCCTGCTGAAGGCTTTTTAACCGAAACAGTGGTCAACAATGCTGAGTTTAATCGTGATGAAATGCCTTTATTTGATATTCACGAATACTGCCCTTTGATTGATTCATCCGATATGTCACCGGCACATTGGCAACTTATTGCTGACGATATCAAAAGTAAATACCAAGACTATGATGGCTTTGTCGTATTACATGGCACTGACACAATGGCCTACACGGCATCGGCTTTATCGTTTATGTTTGAAAATTTGACCAAACCCGTGATTGTCACAGGCTCACAAATTCCTTTGTCACAGCTTCGCTCTGATGGTCAAGTTAATTTACTAAACGCCATGTACTTAGCAGCAAATTACCCTATTGCTGAGGTCAGCCTGTTTTTCAATAACCAACTGTTCCGTGGTAATAGAGCAACAAAAGCTCACGCAGATGGTTTTGACGCATTTGCTTCACCTAACCTTGAACCGTTAGCGTTATCAGGTATCAACATACAATTAATCAAGGGGCAATTGAGCCCGTATGTCGATAACGAACTGCAAGTATCTAACATTACTCCACAACCAATTGGCGTGCTGTATTTATATCCGGGGATCAGTCCTGAGGTTGTAAAAAGCTTGGTTAACGATAACATTAAAGCGCTTGTATTATTAAGCTTTGGCGTTGGCAATGCACCACAAGACCCTGCCTTTCTAGACATCCTCAATAAGGCTAGTAAGCGTGGCATGGTGATTGTTAATCTTACCCAGTGTTTAAAAGGACATGTCAACATGGGCGGGTATGCCACCGGTAATGCATTACTCAACTGTGGTGTTATCAGTGGCTATGACATGACTTTAGAAGCCTGTTTAACAAAGTTACATTACTTATTTAGCCAAAAGCTTGAGGTTGAAACAGTGCGCCATCTTATGCAAGACAACCTACGTGGCGAGTTGAGTCGATAAAATTAAAGTTTTAGATATTAAAAAGGCACCGTACGGTGCCTTTTTTCATGATGGTGAGTAATTCAACTCATTAACGGACTTTTTCGTCAATATCGACTAAATCAGTTAAATGGCAAACTTCACCACTGTGTGTTTTGATACCGTGCTCACCGAAGTAATCACGCTGTGCCTGAACCAAATGTCCATTGCTTGGTGTTGTAAGTGTTGCAATATACGTTTGTGTTGCAGTTAACACAGGGAACGCAAGACCAGAAGCAACTGCCGCCCCTGTCACTTTACGAAGTGCAGCTGATTCACGCTGCATAGAATCAATAAACTCTACGCCTTCAGCAACATTATCTAAGTAATCGGCACGAATAATACAACCCGCTCGCCACGTTTGTAACGTTTTAGCAAGATCAACTTTCCATTGGTGCGCACGTGATGCACCTTTGATAAGCGCAAGACCTTGACGGTAAGCCAGTAAACTTGCCAACGTAAACGCGTCTTTTAATTCTTCTAGGTCTAACTCAACAGTGTTAGTTGCTTTGGCTGCATAGGTCATTTCTTTTGCAGCATGCGTATCACATGTATTTGTTAAATGGCGAGCTTGTACCGCAGCAACCAGTGAAGGCACTGCAATGCCTAACTCAAGCGCATTTTGTGCTGTCCATAATCCAGTGCCTTTGGCCCCTACTTTATTGTCAATTAAGTCAACTAAAGGCTCACCTTCAGTTGTTTCAAGGCTAAGAATATGACTAGAGATTGATAGTAGGTAGCTATTTAATGTTCCTTCAGACCAATCATTAAAAATGTCGGCAACTTCTTTTGACGTGCGATTAGTGCCCAAACGAAGCAGTTGATACATTTCTGCAATAAGCTGCATCAACGCATATTCGATACCGTTGTGCACCATTTTTACAAAGTGACCGCTTGCAGATTGCCCTACACGCGCAAAACACGACTCACCCTTGTAACTTGCTGCAACTTTTTCAAACCACGGCTCAACACGCTCCCAGCCGCCTTCTGAGCCACTGGCCATCATTGCAGGACCATGGCGTGCGCCTTCGGCACCCCCTGAGATCCCCATTGTGGCGAATTCAAATTTATTTTGGAACTTAAGTTTACGGCTAATACCGTCTTTATAGTTACTATTGCCGCAATCGACGATGATGTCATCACACTCGACGCCTGCTTCCGCAAGCTCAGTACATACTTTATCAACCAATTCACCAGCAGGAACTAAAAGTAAAATTGAACGAGGCGGCTCTAAACGTCTAACCATATCATTTAAATCAGACACAATATGTAAACGGTCTGCCAATCCGAGTGCTTTCGCACAGCTTAGTAACTCAGCACCCGCATCAGGGTTCTTATCGTACGCTACTAATGTCAGCCCTTTTTCAATCAGGTTGAGGGCAAGATTTTTACCCATAACGCCTAACCCTACTAATGCAACTTGCATTTAGTGTCCTCCTCGGTAACAACTATTGGTTAGTTAATCAAAATAAATACGCGCGCATTATACCCAAGCAGCCCAAAAATGCGAGCATCCAAGCCAACTTGGTAAAAATCAGTGTGTTTAAAAGCGACGTTGTTCAAATTATATCAAAATAACGCAGGCATCGGACCAGATTTTTATAATACCCATTTAAAAGTTAAGTGTATTGACGCTACCTGACACCGGTGTCATAATATCGTCATTCAATTTTTGTATTATGATTCAATAATACATGGATTCAGATACTCATAGTTAAAAAACACATTTTTTACCTATGAGTTCTACACCGTGCCGTTGTATAAGCCCATTAGCAAGGCTTTTAGCACGACTTTTTAATAGTAAACCATCAATTCGCTTAACATCGATTAAGCGCACAGGAGAATTTGATGCTAAGACGCACAAAAATTGTTGCGACACTTGGACCGGCAACCGATCGCGATAACAACCTAGAAAAAATTATTCGTGCAGGTGCAAATGTTGTTCGTTTGAACTTCTCACATGGCGTTGCTCAAGATCACAAAGACCGTGCTCAAGCTGTACGCGATATAGCAAAGCGTTTAGGCAAGCACGTTGCAATACTTGCTGATTTACAAGGTCCTAAGATTCGCGTTTCTACATTTAAAGATGGCAAAGTAAACTTAGAAGTAGGTGCTAAATTTACGCTAGACGCAAAAATGGAAAAAGGCCAAGGCGACGTAAACGCTGTGGGTATTGACTACAAAGAATTACCAAACGATGTAAAATCAGGTGATTTGCTACTGTTAAATGATGGCTTAATTCAACTTACTGTCGACTCTGTTGAAGGTGAATTAGTGCATACCACAGTCACTGTGGGTGGCGTGCTTTCGAACAATAAAGGCATCAACCGTTTAGGCGGTGGTCTAACGGCCCCGGCTTTCACCGAGAAAGACAAAGAAGATTTAATCACAGCAACCGAAATTGGTGTTGACTATATTGCAGTTTCTTTCCCACGCAGTGGTGATGACATGCGCTATGTACGTTCACTAGCCGAAGCGGCAGGTTCGAACGCGCAGTTACTCGCTAAAATTGAGCGTGCAGAAGCGGTTGAAACCGTTGAAGCAATTGATGATATCGTCCTAGCTTCTGATGCTGTAATGGTGGCGCGTGGTGATTTAGGTGTTGAAATTGGTGATGCTGCCCTTGTGGGTAAGCAAAAGCTTATTATTAGACGCGCTCGCTCATTAAACCGTACAGTAGTAACGGCAACGCAAATGATGGAATCAATGATCGATAACCCAATGCCAACACGTGCAGAAGTTATGGACGTTGCCAACGCAGTGCTTGATGGGACTGACGCTGTTATGTTATCAGCAGAAACAGCGGCAGGTGACTACCCAGAAGAGACTGTCGCAACCATGGCGCGTGTATGTTTAGGTGCCGAGTCACAAAAAGAAACGCACGTCTCTAAACACCGTTTAGATAGCCGTTTTTCTTCTAACGCTGAATCTATTGCACTTTCAGCCATGTATGCTGCTAACCACCTTGACTCAGTGAAAGCGATTATCACACTGACTGAATCTGGTAGCACGGCTAAACTTATGTCGCGTATCAGCTCTGGTTTACCTATTTATTCGCTGTCTCGTCATGCAAGTACATTAGGCCAAACAGCACTTTATCGTGGCGTTTACCCTGTATACTTTGACTCAACTAAATGTGAAAAAGACAACATGGTTCGTGATGCGTTAAACACGCTTGTTGAGCAAGGCTCTTTAGCCACAGGTGACACTGTAATATTAACTCACGGTGACGCTATGGAAACCATTGGTGCAACTAACACGATGAAAATTGTGACGGTTTAAAAACCAATATAACGAAAAAAGGCGCAAAATTAATTTTGCGCCTTTTTTGTTTAAAATAGCGTATCAGCTTGCCAGTGCTGCTTTTACTTTATCGCGATAACTGCGGCTTACTTTTAACTCTTGGCCATTATCGAGCACTAATAAGTACTCACCGCTGACTTGAGTAACAAGTTTGCTGATTTGTTTTGTATTAACAATCGCACTGCGATGTACTCGCACAAATAACTGGGGATCAAGCTCTTGCTCAAGCTCTTTCATTGTTTTGCGTAAGATATGTGTTTGCCCATCTTGGCAATGTAAACACATGTAATCACCAGCAGCGTCAACCCATTGAATAGTAACAACAGGCACACGGACTATTTCACCCTGCTCTTTTACAGCCAGTGACTCCGGATAACGACGGTCGGCTAAGCTATCACCTGTGGCCAGCTTTTTTAAAATCTCTTCGCAATTATTGCCTGTTATACCCGCGACAAAACTCGCTAGTTTTTTCTTATGGGCGTTATCTTGTTGCGTCTTTAAATAGGTATGCACTTTCTCTACCGCCTGTTTTAGTCTGTTGTCATCGACTGGTTTAAGAATATAATCCAATGCATGAATCTCGAATGCTTTTACAGCAAACTGATCAAACGCCGTTACAAATACAATTGCAGGTAAAGGGTTCACACTTTCGCTTAACGCACGTGCTACTTCAAAACCATTCATATTTGGCATTTGAATATCTAAAAAAACTAATTGGATGTTACCACTAAGGCATTCATCTATTGCCTCTTGACCATTGCTACATAAACGAATGACTTCTATGTCGTCAAACTCAGAGAGTCGAACCGCTAAGCCTTTCCTAGCTAATGGTTCATCATCAACGATCAAAGTTCTAATTTTGCTCATTTCTTAACAGCCTTTTCAAACGGAACACGCAGATTAACTTTTAATCCACTTGGCGAATTGTCAGAGAGTACAAACGAATAGTTGTTCTCATAAAGTGTTTTTAATCGGTCCTTTGTATTTGCTATGCCAACGCCTTGAGAATTAACCAGTTGACCATCTATTAACTCAGTACCAGGACCATTATCGCCTACTTCCAATAATAGTTCATTTGCAAAAACTTGTGCTTTAATATCAATCACTCCCCCCTCATTAAGCTGCGCTATCGCATACTTGATTGAGTTTTCAATAATGGGCTGGAGGATCAAACTCGGTACTAATGCCTCTTTCGCTTGCTCGCTAACATCAACATTGACCTGAAGACGCTCATCAAAACGTACTTTTTCAATCTCTAAATACAGCATGAGTGCGTGTATTTCTTGCTCTAGAGGCACCTTTTTAATGGGATCAGTATTGAGTGTGTAGCGTAAGAAGTCACTTAATTTAGAGACCATTAAATTCGCATCTTTATTCTCTTTCACCAAAATTAAGGTTGATATTGCATTCAGTGTATTAAATAAAAAGTGCGGATTAAGTTGGTAGCGCAGCATTTTTAACTGTGCTTCGTGCGCCATTGTTGTTGCTTTTAAGGCTTTTTGACGCTCACTTTGCAGTAGTTGGTAATACTTTATACCAAAATACAAACCACTCCAGCACAGAATAATATAGACAGAGTCTAATCCCTGCTGAAAATAATAAAACCATTCATTCGGCCGGTAACCGTGTCGATAAATTTCCCATAAGTTGAATTTTTGAACGACCGCCCATAACGTACCCGTGATATAGGATGCCCCAAACACAACAAGCATAAGAACCCATGGCGATGCATTCCAAACTTTGCGATACATATAACGCAGTGGTACTGTCATTAAACACCCTGCATAGGCGTTTAATACAATAACAAATACGTAAATATCACGCATTTCAAATACTTTTGAGCCGATATAATTCACCAACGCGTAGCCTATCCAGCCTGCTATTTGCAAAACCCAGAAGAAGCGTTGTCGATTATCAACTAATGATTGCCAATTCAAAATATCAAGTTACCTTTCGTCGTTATTTTTATTATACCGATAGTCACTCATGCAAAGCACTGCCACCTATCTTAATTTTTAATAGCCTTACCGCATTCTACAGGCATTAAAAAAGCGAAGACTTTGACGGCCTTCGCTTTTTAATCGGCAATTTATTACGCCAATTTATCAGAGGCTACTTTGTATTTAGGATCCTCAATCACGTTAACCTCGACAAGATCGCGTGCTTTATGAAGCAACTGAATACAATCTGGGCTTAAATGACGTAAATGTAATTTTTTACCCGCTTTAGCATACTTATCGGCTAAACTATCAATGGCTTCAATCGCACTGTGATCTGCCACTCGGCTATGTTTAAACTCAATAATGACGTCTTGGGGATCACTTTTTACATCGAATAATTCGGCAAAGTTTTTCACCGAGCCAAAAAACAGTGGGCCATGCAATTCATAGACTTTTGAGCCCTCTTGGTCGATATAGTTGCTTGTATAAATGTGTTTAGCATGCTGCCAAGCAAATACCAGTGCAGACACAATCACACCTACGCACACAGCAATTGCAAGGTCAGTGGCAACAGTCACACCAGACACTAATACAATCACAAATGCATCAGACTTTGGCACGCGCTTCATCATTTTAAAGCTTGCCCATTCAAATGTGCCTAGTACCACCATGAACATTACACCAACCAGTGCCGCCAGCGGGATCATTTCGATTAAGCCTGCTGCAAAAATAATGAAAGCCAATAGGAGTAAGGCTGCGCTAATACCTGATAAACGCGAGCGACCACCCGAGTTAATGTTAATCATTGATTGGCCAATCATTGCACACCCGCCCATTGCACCAAAGAAACCACAGGTTACATTAGCAGCACCTTGACCAATACACTCTTTATTACTGTGGCCACGCGTTTCTGTAATTTCATCTATAAGCGTGAGTGTTAACAATGATTCAATTAAACCAATTGCCGCTAGAATTAATGCATACGGAAAAATTATTTTTAACGTTTCAAGGGTAAATGGCACCATTGGAATATGGAATTGCGGCAGACCGCCTGCGATAGTTGCTTGCTCGTTACCCGTCATCCCTTTTAAGAAATCAAGCACAGTGCGTGCTTCAAGGTCAAACCCAATCACAATACCCGTGACTGTCACGATAGCAACTAATGATGAAGGTACCGCGGTAGTTAGCTTAGGTAAAAAGTGAATAATCGCCATGGTTAACGCGACTAAACCAAGCATTATGTAAAGCGCTTGACCTTCCATCCACTGTTGGCCGCCCATACCATCTGGTACTTTAAATTGACCTAGTTGGGCTAAGAAAATAACGATAGCAAGACCATTCACAAAGCCTAACATGACGGGGTGAGGTACCATGCGAATAAACTTACCAAGCTTAAATATACCTGCGAGGATCTGTAATATCCCCATCAATAATACCGTCGCAAATAGATATTCAACGCCATGGTCTAATACTAAACTTACCATTACGACGGCTAATGCGCCGGTTGCACCTGATATCATTCCAGGGCGACCACCAAAAATAGCCGTAATCAAACCAACAATAAATGCGGCATATAGGCCTACTAAAGGCTCTACATTAGCAACGAAAGCAAAAGCAACGGCTTCTGGCACCAATGCCAGTGCGACTGTCAGGCCCGATAATATATCGTTTTTAGCAGAGCTTGGCGCTTTGCTGAGTAAGTTAAACATTAAGATCCTCTTTCAAGTGTATGCATTTTGGCAAGGCGCAGAATTCTAGCAAAAACTGCCTACGTTAACAATCAGCAACAACCGTAAACACACAGACAACAAAACGGTTAGCACGCAAAAGCACTAACCGTTTGTCAATAAAAAGCTAAATGAAGAAGGTATAGTTAAAGAGGTAAAGATGTACTTCGCTTCACACAAGTCATCGTCACATTTGAGTGTACTTCTTGCACAAACTCAAGATTTAGAAGGTTATCGCGAACAAACTGCTCATACCCTTCAATTCCTTTAGAAATAATGCGCAGCATAAAGTCCATAGTACCCGCCATGCTATAGCACTCGGTCACTTCGTCGTAGCTCATGATTAAACGTTCAAATTCAGCTAAGTTTGTTCTGCCATGATTTGATAAGCGAACATGTGCATAAACCAACATATCAAAGCCAAGCTTTTTCTCATCAAGCAAAGCAACTTTACCTTTGATATAACCATCTTGTTCAAGTTTAGCGATACGACGCCAACAAGGAGATTGAGATAAACCAACTTTATCGGCAATTTCTGCCGTTGATAAGCTAGCATCCTGCTGTAATAATGCCAAAATTTGGCGATCTACTTGGTTTAGAGACATTTTATTTCTTTTTCTTTAAAAATACTGAGTAAATTATATAACTGATTTGAATGTCAGTCTGCCTATTTTCTATTATTTATGCGAAAAAAATGCAATTTTAGCCAAAGCGTCCACTAATAAATGGATTCGTTTTTCGCTCATGCCCTACGGTAGTGTTTGGACCATGACCAGGTAAAATGGCAACTTCATCTGCAAACGATAAAATTTCTGATTTAATTGATGCAAGCAGCTGCGCACTATCGCCTTTTGGAAAGTCTGTGCGCCCTACTGAACCTTGAAAAATAACATCTCCGACGATGACCTGCTGTGTCTCGTCATCATAAAAGACCACGTGCCCTGGCGTATGGCCTGGACAATGGCGCACCGATAACTGGCTATTACCCACGCTAATCACATCGCCATGGTTTAACCACTGTGTTGGATAAAAAGGTGAAATGGGTGCAAATCCGAACATTTGAGCTTGCATTGGCAGTGAATCAAACCAAAACTTGTCGTCAATGTGTGGACCAATAATGTCAACATTAAACTTATCGGCAAGCTGTTTAGCCGCACCAACATGATCTAAATGACCATGGGTTAGATAAATTGCAATTAATTCACAACCAAGTGAGGCAAGCTGAGCGCATAATTTTTCAGCATCACCGCCAGGGTCAACTAATGCTGCTTTATTCGTCTGCTGGCAAATAATTATGCGGCAGTTTTGTGCAAACCCCGTCACAGGGACTGTAATGACTTTCATCGTTTTTATCCTTGTTCAGGTGTCTCAAACGTCATTAAAATTGGGTATTTTAAATACGCTTGATCATAAAATGGGGTACGCTCATAAAGCCAATTCAGACGCGCTTCTGGATCATTCGCAAATTGTTTATCTTCACGAATTTTCTGATCAAACTCTAATGCAAGGGCCGGTTTTTCTTTTAGCATCTGACGAGCATATGGCATAAGCGCGTAATTTTCCATGTACTCAGTACGTTGAAAAATGGTGTTAAACTCACCCCATGAAAAAAATGAATCAGGGGCTTCAGGGTGCAGCAAATGTGTTGCCAATTCTGAGTAGGGTTGCGCCGTTGAGACTTTATACCAGCCCTGTACATCTACTTGCACAGGGGCATAGTCAAATTTGGCATCTACACGAAAACGCCCTTCAAAGGGAGCTTTAGCAAATGTATAGTCGACTACGCTTGCCTGTGTCATCACTGCCGTTGGCGTGTTATCAACCTGAGTAACGTCGATACCGTGTAACTTAAGTTTTTTGATTATATTGCTATACGCAGGTGGAATGTAAAACGCACGAGGAACATGAACCGTTTTCTTAACGTCTTTTTGCCAAAAAATCGGCAATGACTCATAGTTTTTAGCTTCACCGAGGTATTTAACTTCAGCTTGCCCTGTAAGCGCGCTTTCACTGCGTGAATAGGCAATGCCTTTAAATGCGATTGTGTCGGGTTGCTTTGCGTAACTACGCTCAACAACGAGTTGTCTCGGTTTAAAATCGAGCTCTTTTTTTACAGCGGCATTTAATGCTTTATCGTTAGCTGCAAGCGCATCAATAGCGCCGTCGATAAACACATAAGTGCCTAACACACGCTGCTTGTAAGGTTTTAAAGAGTGATTTTCAACTAAAATACTAGGCAATGAACGTAAGTCACCCCACCCATTCGAATAACGAGGTGTCGCAACCCATCCTGCTAAGCCTTTTTTGAAATCGCGCTTGTCCATAACAAACACCAATGGCCCAGGTATGTGCCCTGCTTTTTCTAATTTGGCATCAATGACAGGTTTAAACAGGGTGTCTAGCGCTTCTGACACACTTGGTGACTCACTTGAGAACACAGGATTGTACCCATACGTGACATCGTATTGGTAATCAGCGCCATCTGTTACATGTACATCAATATAAAGGTCGGGTTTGAATTGATTTATAACCTGCATAACCCCTTGTATTTCGGGGGTATCAAGCTTGGTATAATCACGATTTAAGTTTAAATTTAGACCGTTAGTTCTAAATCCCATTTCTGCTGGGCCGCGTTGATTTATACGGTTAAATTGGCTGCTACGTTCGTGACCATCTACATTCAGAATTGGAATGAACAGTATGTTTACTTTACTTAAAATATCACGACGCTTTCCGGTCGCAATATCACGTAATAACATAAACATGGCATCTTTACCGTCAATTTCCCCGCTGTGAATACCCGCTTGAACAAAGATAGTTGGTTTGGTATCTGCAACAAGTTGTGTTGGCTCAAACAACCCTTGCTCATTAGCAACAAGCATTTTTATTGCGCGGCCACTGCTACTTGTGGCAATCGTTTTTACTTTAAATTGAGTAGGATTAGCCGCAACGAGTCGATCTACAAAAGCCATTGTGTCTGCATAATTTGGCGATAAGGTGCCATCACTTAATTCAAAATCAGTCGTTAATGGCCCTTTTTCTTGCATTAATGACACACTGTTACCTTGCCACGGTAACAAAGGAGGTAGGTGGCTGTCTAAAGTCACTACAGTAGATAAAAACACTAAACTGGCAAACATATCACTCTCAAGTGCGGTACTTATTCTATTAACGGGAATTATAACAACTAATTAGAATAGATTGCGTAAACTGCGGTGATTCAACAAAAAAATGGAGCAAATGACAGGACGTGATTATTTAAAGATTCACGGTTCAAGGAGTTCTAAGATCAAAAAAAGGAGCACTAGGCTCCTTTTTAAACTGTATCAAAAGCGAAAATTAAGCCGCTAGGCCTTCTTTAGCTTTTGCAACAAGCGCTGCGAATGCAACTTGGTCGTAAACAGCGATATCTGCAAGGATCTTACGATCGATTTCTACAGATGTCTTTTTAAGACCATTGATAAAACGGCTGTATGAAAGACCGTTTTGACGAGCTGCTGCATTGATACGTGCAATCCAAAGTTGACGGAAAGTACGTTTCTTAGCACGACGGTCACGGTAAGCGTATTGACCCGCTTTAGTAACTGCCTGGAAAGCTACGCGGTAAACACGTGAACGTGCTCCGTAGTAACCTTTAGCTTGTTTTAAAACTTTTTTGTGACGTGCACGTGCGATAACACCGCGTTTAACTCTTGCCATTTCTGAAGACTCCTATTAAGCGAATGGTAACATACGTGAAACTAGACCATGGTCATTCTTATGAACCATCATCTTAGGACGTAAGTGTAATTTACGCTTAGAAGTTTTCTTAGTCAGAATGTGACGAAGATGCGCTTGTTTACGCTTGAAACCGCCAGAAGCAGTTTTCTTGAAACGCTTAGCTGCGCCTCTGTGTGATTTTAGCTTGTAAGCCATTGCAATAACTCCAAATGTATTGCTCAACAATATGGCAAGCAGGCGAGAGATATAAATAGCTCTTCTTTCAAGGCCTAACTTACCGCCATTATCCGGTGAAAGCCCAGTACTAATGCACTGCAACTTTACTTAAACCGGTTATTTCAGGTGAACAGCAAGCTGTTACTTGATGACCTGAGATAAATTCGGTGCGTATTATCGCTTGTTTATTGCTTTTTAGCAATAGGTGCCATCATCATAACCATTTGGCGACCTTCAACACGATTTGGGAAAGATTCAACTTGTGAAACATCTTCCAAATCAGCTTTAACACGATTTAATAATTCAATACCAATTTCTTGGTGAGCCATTTCACGACCACGGAAACGAATAGTAATTTTAGCTTTATCACCCGCTTCTAAGAACTTACGCAAATTGCGAAGCTTAACCTGGTAATCACCTTCATCCGTGCCTGGACGGAATTTGATTTCTTTCACCTGGATTTGCTTTTGCTTTTTCTTTTGTTCTTTTAGTTCTTTGCTTTTCTCAAAGATGAACTTACCGTAGTCCATAACCTTACAAACAGGTGGCTCAGCATTAGGACTGATTTCTACAAGATCTACACCCGCATCATCAGCCATAGCTTGCGCCTCTTTTAATGACACGATGCCAGCTTGCTCGCCGTCAATGTCAATTAAACGAACTTCTTTAGCTGTAATATCTTCGTTGATACGATTTTTTTGAGCTGTTTGTTGCCCTTTCTTGCCGCCTCTAATGGTACGATCCTCCAAGAATATAAAATAAAAAGCGTGTAGTTGGCTGTTTGTTATGCCCTACACGCTCATGATTTATTGTCGATTTTTTATTTCGTCGCTAATTTTTGCAATGAAATCATCAACATTAAATTTGCCTAGGTCTTCACCTGTGCGAGTGCGTACTGCCACTTCTTGTTGTTCAACTTCTTTGTCGCCTACAACAAGTAAGTAAGGAATACGTTTTAACGTATGTTCACGGATTTTAAAGCCAATCTTCTCATTTCTCAAGTCAGCAGCGGCTCTAATTCCAAGTTTATTTAATTTTTGTACAATTTCTTGCACATAGTCAGCTTGTTTATCCGTGATATTCATGATCACCACTTGCTTAGGTGCAAGCCATGTCGGGAACAATCCGGCGTATTCTTCGGTTAAAATACCAATGAAACGCTCAATCGAACCTAATATAGCACGGTGTATCATAACAGGTGTACGACGTTCGTTATTTTCTGCAACGTATGTCGCACCTAAACGACCTGGTAATGCAAAATCTAATTGCACTGTACCACATTGCCATGCACGGTCTAAACAATCATATAATGTAAATTCAATTTTCGGACCGTAAAACGCCCCTTCACCCGGTAAGTAATCAAACTCAATGTCGTTTACTTTTAGAGCTTCTGCTAATGCAAGCTCTGCTTTGTCCCACATTTCGTCTTCACCGATACGTTTTTCTGGGCGAGTAGACAGTTTTACAACGATCTTTTCAAAACCGAACGTTTCATACGTGTCGTAAACCATTTTGATACACGCTGATACTTCATCCATAATTTGGTCTTCAGTACAGAATATATGTGCATCATCTTGTGTAAAACCACGAACACGCATTAAGCCATGTAATGCACCTGATGGCTCATTACGATGACAACAACCAAACTCAGCCATACGCAATGGTAAGTCACGGTATGATTTTAGACCTTGGTTGAAAATTTGCACATGACCAGGACAGTTCATTGGTTTAATAGCATATTCACGCTTTTCAGATTCTGTGGTGAACATGGCATCTGCGTATTTATCCCAGTGCCCTGATTTTTCCCACAAAACTCGGTCCATCATTAATGGGCCTTTCACTTCTTCGTAATCGTACTCACGTAGTTTTTCACGAACGAAGTCTTCAAGCTCACGGTAAATGCTCCAGCCGTCATTATGCCAAAACACCATACCCGGCGCTTCTTCTTGCCAATGCCATAAATCAAGTGCTTTACCAATGCGACGGTGGTCACGTTTTTCAGCTTCTTCTAAACGTTTTAGATACGCTTTAAGTTGCTTTTTATCTGCCCATGCTGTGCCGTAAATACGTTGCAGCATTTTGTTTTCAGAATCACCGCGCCAATAAGCACCCGCCACTTTCATTATTTTAAAATGTTGGCAGAATTTCATATTTGGTACGTGTGGGCCACGACACATGTCAATGTATTCTTCGTGGTGGTATAAACCTGGGCGGTCATCTTTTGCGATATTCTCGTCTAAGATTTCCATTTTGTATGTTTCACCACGTGCTTCGAATGTATCACGCGCTTCTTGCCAGCTTACGGTCTTTTTAACCACATCGTAGTTTGTTTTTGCAAGTTCAAGCATACGCTTTTCGATGGCGTCTAAATCGTCTTGACTTAATGAGTGATCCATATCGATATCGTAGTAAAAACCATTGTCGATCGTTGGACCAATTGCCATTTTCGCGTCAGGGAAAAGTTGCTTAACTGCATGACCAATTAGGTGCGCACAAGAGTGACGGATGATTTCTAAACCGTCGTCATCCTTGGCAGTAATAATTTCTAAGCGCGCATCGTCGGTAATTAAGTCACATGCATCAACACGATTACCATTTACACGACCGGCTATGGTTGCTTTCGCTAAACCTGGGCCAATATCGCTGGCAACATCATATGTACTTACTGGGTTTTCAAAACTACGCTGACTGCCGTCAGGAAGGGTAATAACTGGCATTATAAATCCTTATACAGTGGTGATGCCTACAATGCATCACATGTAATTTTTTAAATAAATTTTGAGTAACTCTGCAACGCTTTTACGAATAAGCATTGCCATTTGGTGCCTAAAAGACGTGTATTTACTGAGTCTTCGCAAATACAAGCGCCCATTGTCGCCGCTAGAGTCCTCAAATACAAGTATTTAGGTGAGTAAATTGACAATTACTTAAGTCATTTCATACTTAACAGGTCAGTACTTTAACGGTGATCACGATGCCACACACGCATACGCTCAAGTTTGCTAGTTTGAATTTACTTAACTACACTGCTCCCCCTTATTCGTTTTACCAACAGCATGAACGCTATAACAACACGCAGTGGCAGCAAAAGCAGCAGTTTGTGCGTGATTTTCTGTTTGATTCGAAAGCCGATGTGGTCGCGTTTCAAGAGGTTTTTAGTGCTCACGCATTAGAAATACAGTGTAAAGAAGCCGGTTATGATTATTTTGAAACCGTTGACTCCCCTTCGCACGATGCGCTGTACCCTCAAGTGCTGTTTAATCCTATTGTTGCTATCGCCAGTAAATACCCTTTCACTTGTGTCGAACCTTTGACTCCCTGCCCAGAATTGCTTGAATACCTCAACAACCAAAGTGATTTTAAGTTTAATCGCACGCCTATAAAGTGTTTCTTGGACTTTCCTGAATTTGGTGAGGTGTGCTGTTATGTTGTGCATTTTAAATCACAACGTGTGCAATCTATGGCGCACATACTCAACATACATAACCTTGAAGATCCCTTATTGCAGTTGCTGCACCAAACAGTTGGCGCAATGCAATCGCAAATATCACGCTCATTAGAGGCGTCTATTGTTTATTACGATGCGTTAAAAACACAGCGTGAAAAACAATGTGCCACCTTGGTGATGGGCGATTTTAACGACGTGCTGACAAGCCCAACATTATCATTTATGACACAAGGCTTTCACCCGACTCGTTGCGAGCCCTGTATAGCAAATAATGAACCCGTCGTCGGCTTAACAGACGCCTACCTATTTTGCGCTGCTAGTGAGAACAACACAAAGCCGTTTAGCCACTATTATCACGGCAAGGGAAACGTGCTCGATTATATTTTGGTCTCTGCGCATTTTAATCCACAATGCGCACTATCAAAGGTCTCAAAGCTGGAATACGAAAGCTATGATGCGCATTTAAACCCCCACCAAGCAGTAGAAGATATTACAGTAAGTGACCATAGTTCGATTGCAATTAAAATTCATTTTTAAAGCAACTGTTTTTCAGGACGTTACTTGCTATAATTGCGCAAATTAAGTTATTTAGAGATTAACTATGAGAACATGCGGTGTAGAAATTACAGGTAGCGATGTACTACTGTGTATTTTAACGAAAGATAACGACGTGTTTGATATCCGTGATGTAAGACAAACTCGCTTTACGTTAGGCGATGGTAATGACACAGAAGTTATGCGCAAATTTCAGTTTGATTTTAGAAAACTGATGCAAGATTACCAAATTGATTCTGTTGCAATTAAAGAGCGTCAACCTAAAGGTAAATTTGCAGGCAGTGCTAAAGGTTTCAAAATGGAAACAGCCATTCAACTTATTGAAGAGTTAGATGTGCAAATTTTCAGCGCAACAACAATTAAAGAGCAGCTTAAACGCAATCCACTGCCTATCGAATTTGAAGACACTGGACTGAAAAAGTTTCAAGAAAACGCGTTTATCAGTGCCTATGTGTACTTAATGCGAAAAACCTATAAACAAGATCAAGCGTAATTTATCTTGTTTAAAAAGAACGTGCTACGGCACGTTTTTTTATGCCTGCCAAAAACCATTCTTTTCTCTTAATTTAGCTGCAATCACTGTACATTAGTCTTATAAGACTTTTATTTGTCGACAATCTATGCTTAGTTAAAACTGTAAGCTGACACTAAATGAACACGCAGTGTATTCATTTTTGTTATTTTCGCATCAAGTCCATGACAACATTTTAATAGGACACGGAGAAAACAATGCAAGCAAAGAACATACATAATAACAGTCTCCCATTAACACAAAGCTATTTTAAAGGTCGCACTGACATTCCTCTCATAGAGCAAACCATTGGTCAGTACCTAGATAACATTGTCGACAATTACCCAGAACACCCCGCGATTGTTGTTAATCATCAAAATATCCGCCTTACGTATAAAGAATACCAGCAACAGATTAACCAACTTGCGATGGGCTTGCTGTCAATTGGCGTTAAACCCGGCGATCGTGTGGGTATTTGGTCACCCAATAACATTGAATGGTGTTTAACACAATTTGCCACGGCGAAAATAGGTGCCATTATGGTGTGTATTAACCCTGCCTACCGCCCAAGCGAGCTAAAATACGCATTAAACAGTGTCGAATGCTCAACACTCATCACCGCTGATGAGTTTAAATCGAGTAATTATATCGACATGCTAAATGAACTTGCACCTGAACTAAAAAATGCAAATGCAGGCAATTTAGATCTTAAAGCACTTCCCCATTTGAAAAATATCATTCGCATTGGCGAACGTCCTACAGCGGGAATGTATTGTTTTAGCGACATAATGCAACGTGCGACTGATGCACATAAACTTGAGCTTGATGCGATTAGTGCAACATTAAAAGCAGATCAAGATATCAATATTCAATTTACCTCGGGTACGACAGGAAACCCTAAAGGCGCAACGTTATCGCATAAAAACATTCTCAATAATGGTTTCTTAATGGCACAAGCCATGAAACTAACCCATCTTGATAAATTATGTATTCCAGTTCCGTTATATCATTGTTTTGGCATGGTACTGGGCAATTTAGTGTGTATTAGTAAAGGGGCTACTGCCGTTTTTCCGGGTGATTCCTTTGATCCGAAAACAACGTTAGATATTGTTGAAAAAGAACGCTGTACAGCACTTCATGGCGTACCCACTATGTTTATTGCCGAACTTGAACTAAAAAACTTTGCTGATTATGACTTATCAAGCCTGCGTACAGGTGTTATGGCTGGCTCCACATGCCCAGAGGAAGTCATGCGCAAAGTACAAACATTAATGCACATGAAAGAGGTGGTTATTGGTTATGGACAAACTGAATGCAGCCCGATTAACAATGTAACCGAAACCGATTCACCACTGGAAAAACAAGTGACAACAGTAGGACGAGCACTTGCCCATACCGAGGTGAAAATTATTGATGAACTTGGCGATATCCAAAAAATTGGTGTGCCCGGTGAAGTATGTAGCCGAGGTGCGGGTATTATGCGTTGTTACTGGAACGATGAAGAAAAAACCAATGCCACTATCGATGAACACGGCTGGTTACATTCTGGCGATTTAGGTGTGATGGACGAACACGGTTTTGTAGCGATTGTTGGTCGTATTAAAGATATGATCATTCGCGGCGGCGAAAACATTTACCCTCGTGAAATAGAGGAAGTACTATACACCTACCCAGGTATTCAGGATGCAGCGATTTTTGGCATCAGTGATGAAAAATATGGTGAAGAAGTATGTGCGTGGATCCAACCAAAAGAAGATGCCGTACTTGACGAAGATACCATTCGTGAGTTTTTAAAAGACAAGCTGGCTTATTTTAAAGTGCCAAAGCACATTCGCTTTGTCGACGAATACCCGATGACAGTTACAGGCAAATTGCAAAAATTCAAAATGCGTGAACAGATGCAAGAACTACTCAACGAAAAGGCATTTTCGTAGTTTAGAAACAGTAAAGCTCAGCAAGGCTGAGCTTTACATAAATAGGCAATCAGACAGAAAAACTCAATGGGCTTAAACACGCCCACATACACGCTTCTTATTTGTCTAATACAATATCGAAACCACCATAAATCATACGTTTACCATCAAATGGCATGGGGTTGTTTTCAGGGCTCATACGTGAATCCTCCATTAGTTTCTGCCAGCCGCTATCGCGAACAGCTTTTGAAGGCCAGATGACCCATGAAAACACCACCGTTTCATTCTCATCCGCTTTTACAGCCATGGGAAATGAAGTGACTTCACCATCGGGTACATCACTCCCCCAGGTTTCGACCACCTTTAACGCACCGTATTCTTTGAATATTTCGGCTGCAAATTCAGCATGTGCAAGGTATTTTTCTTTGTTTACTGTGGGTACAGCAGCTACAAAACCGTCGGCATAAGACATAAGTTAACTCCTTTAATAAGCATGTTAAACATAGTCTAGTAGCAAAAAAGTGGCTAGCTATTTTCATTAGCAGCGCATTCTTAACATTAATTAGCTGTTCTGCGAGTTAAACAACGCCTTGCTTAAGCATCGCCTGAGCAACCCGTTCAAACCCCGCAATGTTTGCACCGAGCGACAGGTCGTCTTCACTTGAATAACGCTTTGCCGTTGCTGATACTCTATCAAAAATGTTTTTCATTACTTGTTGCAGTTTTTCGTCAACCTGCTGTGGCCGCCATGTTTGCAAGCTTGCATTTTGCGCCATTTCAAATTGACTCGTTGCAACCCCACCAGCATTAGCAGCCTTGCTTGGACCTAAATATACATCGTGTTCTTGAAATATAGCGTGTGCCTCAGCGGTCGTTGGCATGTTTGCACCTTCACAGACAATTTTACAGCCATTATCGACAAGCGCTTGGGCATCTTTTTTAGTTATTTCATTTTGTGTGGCGCACGGTAATGCGATATCGCCGTTAAAGTACCAAACTTGGTGACCATCTTTTGGATACTGACTCACAGGGATATACTCTGCTTGTGGGTGCTCGTTCAAGTAATCACGCAGCGCAGCGCCCTGCTCTTTTTTTAAGTGTTTTATTAATTCAACATCAAGGCCATCTTCACAATATAAGGTGCCTTTTGAGTCACTGCAGGTCAAAATAGTCGCATCGAATTGTGACAGTTTTTCCATTAAATACAGGGCAACATTTCCAGCCCCTGACACCAAGCAACGTTTACCTTTTAGTGAATCATTTTTAGCATCAAGCATGGCACTAAGAAAATAGGCGATACCATAACCCGTTGCTTCGACTCTTAATGAAGAGCCCCCTAACAGAGTGGGCTTACCTGTAAGTACCCCATTATATTGGTTTGTAATCCGCTTGTACTGACCAAATAGATAGCCAATTTCTCGCTCCCCAACACCAATATCACCTGCAGGCACATCGGTTTGTGCACCAATATGTCGGTACAACTCTGTCATAAAAGAGTGACAAAAACGCATAATTTCATGATCACTCTTTCCTTTTGGATCAAAGTCAGCCCCTCCTTTTGCACCGCCTAAAGGAAGCCCTGTTAACGCATTTTTTAAAACTTGCTCAAAGCCTAAAAATTTGACCACGCTTAAATTAACACTCGGGTGAAACCGTAATCCCCCTTTGTAAGGACCAAGAGAAGAGCTAAATTCGATTCTAAATCCCCGATTAACTTGCACGTTTCCTTTATCGTCTAACCAAGGCACGCGAAACATTATCTGTCTTTCAGGCTCAACTAAACGTTCAACAATCGCATTGTGTTGATACACGTCATTTTCTTTAAGAATTGGGGTTAATGAGGTAAGCACTTCTTCAACGGCTTGATGGAATTCCTGTTCGTGTGGGTTAGAATCCTTTACAGTTTGCAGTATATTTTCTAGATATTGCATGTCAGCTCCTTTTTCAAGCTATTGAAATGTCTCACTAGTTTTAAACTCACTGATGAGACAAATCGATCACTTTATAATAAAGACGTGTTATTAGGTTTTAGGGCTCATTATTCGCCCATTCGAATGCACCCACATCTCCCGGAAAAACAACGGGTGATTCAATACCGTCTTTATTTACTGCTGCAACACCAAAATAGTAGTTATCAATCACCACATTTTTTAACGTCGCTGTTGTAACTTTGCCAACATCACGACTAAATTGCCACTGAGGTTCACTGGTATAACGCCAGTAAATTTTATAGCCTGTAATTGTAGGATCATCACTGTGGTGCCACGATAAGGTGGTGCTTGGTTTAACGGCCCCTGAAATACTGACTCCCGTTGGTGGTGCTGGCGCCCATGCCATTGACGCAAGACTCACTGCATTTAATGACGTTAACTTTGCAGCATATGCAAAATCAACATGATCAATTGTATCACCATATGTAATGCCATCTTCGGTGCGCAAGTCTTGATGTTGTTGATTATAATTTTCGTTGGTTTCCATTATACGAACAGCAGCAAAGCCAACATCGTTGAATGGGCGGTGATGCCCTCCACGCCCAAACCTGTCTAATCGATACACCAACATGGTATCAAGATTTTCTATGTATTTGTCGGCGATTGTATCGATGTAACGTGCGAGGTTGCGGCTCGCAGAATCGACTTCTCCCCCGGTAAACCGACGCTTATGGGCTTGTTCTTTGGTTTCAATAACCCGTGTGCCTTCAGAGAAAATACGTGCGGTGGTGTTATCTGTTACACCATTAATACCGGTAGAATTACCGATCATATCGTTATTTAAGACAGCATGTACTCGCCAGTTATTATCTTGCGCGTATTTCGCTAATATTTTACCACCAAACAATCCTTGCTCTTCACCTGATAGTGCGGCATAAACAATCGAGCCATTAAATGTGTATTGTGACAACACTCGCGCAGACTCAATCACACCCGCTACACCTGAGGCATTATCGTTCGCACCCGGTGCATCTGAGGTGTAGTCCATCACATCACTGACACGAGAATCGATATCACCCGACATCATAACCATCCGATTAGGGTCAACCTGCCCTCGCTGAATGGCAATTATATTTACCACTTCAACAGGGGTTGGAATACGTTTTTCGCCAGCAATAGTGTCTTTGACCTCAATGATTTCAAGGCACTGGCCACACGCTTTTGAAATTGCTTCAAACTCCGCTTTTATCCAGCGTCTTGCAGCCCCAATACCACGAGTATTTGATTTAGTCTCTGATAAAGTATGTCGCGTGCCAAAATCAACCAAGGTTTGAATATCTTGCTCTATACGGGTCTTTGAAACCGCACTCGCTATTTCATGCAATGCTCGTTGATTGTTAACTTCAGGCGTTGTGGCGTGTGCAGCCGTTGCTAATAGTAATGATGAGCCAAACAAAACACTGCTCGTTGTTATTGTTTTTCGCTTTAACATAGTGTCACTCCTTCAATGAATCATTCAAGGCTAACTAATATTTCGCTTCAAGCAATAGTAATGAGTTAGAAGACAGATTATTAGGTTAAAACTTTTAACACAGCAGATAGGTATTAAGCGCCTCTATTAAATAAAGGCGATTGCTTTTTGTAATGTGTGTCTACTTAAAGACCTATCTTGATAGTCTGAGTCGCAGTTGAACTTTTACTTATGGTTTAATACTTTGAGCGCCGGGTAACTTTATATCATCGTTATAAAACACAACTTGATTCCCCCCCGAATGCTTGGCACGGTACATGGCTTTATCAGCACATTGAATCAAATACTCTGCATCACCATAATATTCAGGAAACATTACGGCCCCCATACTAGGGGAGTAAGCAAGCTCGGCATCGTTAAATTCAAGTGGCTTTACTATCTCTTTCTTTAACGTGTCGACCAACATGAGAATGTCTTGCTTGTTCTTTATACTGTTTAAAATGACAACGAACTCATCACCCCCTAAGCGACCTACACTGTCATTTTTTTTAAGCACATGACGAATTCGCATCGCGATGGTTTTTAATAATTTATCACCTGCTGCATGACCATGAATATCATTAACTTGCTTAAATCCATCTATATCAATAAACAACACCCCAAGCACCGACGAAAGCGTATTAGCGATTGACAGTGATTCTTCAAGTTGGTTTATTAAAAAGCTTCGATTTGGTAAGTCAGTGAGCGGGTCATGCCCTGCTAAATAGATAAGCTTTTGTTCGATTTTTTTTTGCTCTGTTATGTCAAACGCAATGGCGACTCTTACTTGCTTCTCTTGTGACCAATACACAGACCACAAAACATGCACGATCCGGCCATCTTTTCTTACCCAGCGATTTTCAAACCGTGGGTGCTGATTGTTGTTCATTATTTGGTTAATTGCATGTATGGTTTTTGCTCTGTCTTCGGGGTAAACAAAATCGAGCATTTGTCTATTAATTGCTTCGCCAGGTGAATAACCAAAAATAGTTTCGAAGGCAGGATTTGTAAAAAGTAAGCAACCTTTAACATCTACAACACACACAGCGTCTAGTAAAAGCTCAACAATATCAGGTAAATATTCAGATGTTTTTGTATTCATAAGCGACTTCTAAGCAACCCATATTCTGAGTATAGCCGAAACAAAGCGAGTCACTAAACCACTAAAAATTAATTTTTGATCGGGTATAAGCGCTTAGATAACCAAACAGAAATACCACTAAAAAAAGCAATGCCCATGAAATCAGCGACTAAATCAATAAAATCTAACGTCCGAGTTTCAACAAAGTATTGACTCAACTCCTCTAACACCACGAACGTTGCCACGATTGCTGCGGCATAATAGATAGTATACCCGGCCACAACAAACGTTTTAAATTTAAAGGCAAGATTAATAAACAAAGTAAGTAACCCGAACAGACAAAAATGGCCTACTTTATCACCGTAAGGAATGGCAGCAACGAGATCAAAAAACACCGCTTTTTGACCCGTATTAGCGAGGTAAATTACCCAGCCGATAAAAATAAAAAAAGCAGCAGCTAAAACGACCAGTGCGCGTTGTAACATGTTATTACTCCATATGAGATGTTAAGAATAAAAACTGATAAGGGATCACTCGACGCCAATAATGCCAGTCATGTTTCCCAGCACGCTCAATATAGTCATGGCGGATTCGCATTGTGAGCATAGCGTGGTGTAATGCACGATTCTGTTCAATAAAAAAGTCATCAACCCCTATATCGAGCATAATCGCTAAACTGTCATCGCCTTTTTTCCAAGCCGTATTGCCCCCAGCTATTTTATGAAGGTTGTTTATAATGGCAATATCATCCCAGCGGGCTTTATTTTGTGCATAACTGCCCAGCACATTTGCTAAGTCAAATTCTGCCGAAAACGGCCTTACATCAACCCCAGCTGAGATACCCGATACCGCAGCAAACCGTTCAGGGTTATTAATTGCAATATGTAATGCACCAAAGCCTCCCATCGACAAGCCTGTTATTGCTCTGCCTGATTTACTGGCATTCGTTGCATATGTATTATCAATAAAATTAACGACATCATCTGCAATGTATGTTTCGTATTGAGATGCGTTATCAACTTCAGAATCAACATACCACGAACCATAGTTACCATCCGGATTGACGATAATGACGTTATAGTGATCTGCTAATCTTTCTATCTCTGTCAGGTTTGACCAATCGGTATGGTTTCCGCTAAAGCCGTGCAATACGTACACCACGTTATAACGTACAGACAAATTGTAACCCTGCGGTAGAATGACAGTCAGCGGCTTTTCAATCGCTGTTTTTTGACCTTTAAACGTAACGGTTTCGAGCTGATACGCACTGACAGGCAAACACACTAATAGCGACAATGCACAGAGTAATTTTTTCATGATGGCGTCTTTTTTCCTGCTATGTTTTCATTAATTTAAATACATGTAAATACATGAATAAATGTTGTATTTTAAACGTTATTTTTATCGTAAATGCTCTGCTAAAAAGCCAGCTCAATGATATAGTACCACTACTTAATTTTATAAAAGCGTCGCTTATGTATCGTATATTTGAACGGATGACCAATCCATTTCCTAAAGAAAAGCCTTCTCAGCCGCCCAATAGTTTGTTTGCTTTTTGCCGCCATTATACGCGAGGCATGGAGCTGTCATTATTCTTTATGTCATTAAGTGCAGCTGCATTAGCTATTTTAGAGGTTTCTCTTTTTAGTTATATGGGCCAGTTAGTTGACTGGCTAGGCCAATACACACCAGCGACTTTATTTGTTGAGCAAAAATCTGAGTTGATCAGAATGGCTGTGATACTGCTTGTTGTGTTGCCTATCGTGGTGTTTTTTCACTCTGCGGTTTTACACCAAGCACTCTTAGGTAACTACCCAATGTCTATACGTTGGTTAGCTCACCGCTACTTACTTCGGCAAAGTATCAGTTTTTATCAAAATGAGTTTGCGGGCCGCATTGCGACTAAAGTAATGCAAACCTCTCTTGCAGTTCGCGAGGCCGTGATGAAGCTGCTCGATGTTTTGATGTACATTGTGGTGTATTTTGGCGCGATGGTATTTTTAGTCGCAGAATCTGACTGGCGTTTAATGATCCCACTATTAGTTTGGTTACTATTATATGCCGCCATTCAACTTTACTTTGTTCCTAAGCTAAAGCGTGTTGCCAGCTCCCAAGCTGATGCACGCTCAGAAATGACAGGCCGCGTAGTCGATAGTTACACCAACATTTCAACAATCAAATTGTTCTCTTATACTCAGCGAGAAGAGCAATACGCCAAAGACAGCATGGATGTGTTTTTACAACCTGTTTATAAGCAAATGCGTTTAGTGACGAGCCTTAACTTTTCGATCAATACCTTAAATTATTTACTGGTCTTTAGTATTGCTGCCTTATCTTTATACCTGTGGTCGATTAGCGCTATTTCTGTTGGTGCAATCGCTATTGCCGTCAGTCTTTCATTGCGATTAAATGGGATGGCACAGTGGATCATGTGGGAAATTAGCAGCCTATTTGAAAACATTGGCACGGTTGCCGATGGAATGAAGACTTTATCGACGCCTATCGAGGTTGACGATCAACCCAACGCGTCAACGCTTGCAGTATCGAAAGGTGCAATCAGCTTTGAAAACGTGCAGTTTAATTATGGTAAAGCAGCAAATGAAACGCACCGTGGCCCCGTTATTAATGGTTTAAATTTAAACATTAAAGCAGGTGAGAAAATTGGCCTAGTTGGCCGCTCAGGTGCCGGTAAATCAACGTTGGTTAATTTGCTTCTTCGCTTTTACGATGTTGATTCCGGAAATATCACCATTGATAACCAAAATATTGCTACGGTAAGCCAAGAGAGCTTACGTAAACACATCGCAATGGTGACGCAAGACACATCACTACTGCATCGCTCTGTAAAAGATAACATCTTATATGGTAGACCTGATGCAACAGAAGATGAAATGTTAGCCGCAGCAAAACAAGCAAAAGCGCTTGAGTTTATCGAAGATTTAGAAGACAGCAAAGGCAATAAAGGGTTTGCTGCTCAAGTGGGTGAACGAGGTGTCAAACTATCTGGGGGACAGCGCCAGCGAATCGCGATTGCACGCGTACTACTCAAAGATGCACCTATTCTCATTTTAGACGAAGCAACCAGTGCGCTTGACTCCGAGGTCGAAGCCGCTATACAAACCAGCCTTGATGATTTAATGACGGGTAAAACGGTCATCGCAATTGCCCATCGCTTATCAACCATTGCGCAAATGGACAGACTCATCGTGCTGGATGAAGGCGGTGTTGTTGAACAAGGCAGTCATGAACAATTGATAGCGCAAGGCGGTATTTATGCTGCCTTATGGTCTCATCAAACCGGTGGCTTTATAGGTGTTGAGTAGTAAATCGCGTATTTAAACGCTTAATCGCAGAGGCATTGATAATTCATTCAATGCCTCTTTTTTTTCGCTAATGTGGTTTAAAAACAAAGCACGTTAGGCTTAAAAAATGATGACCACTACACTAAACGTAACCCTATTAATACCACGAGGGCTATATTGGCAATCGCTGCAATCAAAAAGAAATAGCTGCGCGGGCTTGGGTTCTTTTCTGTTGCAATAGCGTAATACAGCAGCATATGAATAATCCTTGCTATCACATACACCCAGATACACAGAGCGAATACATTACTATTCACATTTAGAAAAAAACCTAAAAATACCGCACCTAAAAACAACGGGCTATTTTCTAAACTATTCATAAACGTGCGATGCGCACGAAATACAAAGCTTTCATGACCCAAAGATGCGCTAAACTTACCAGGTACGGCACCGGGTTGTTTTGCCTTAACAACCGCAGCCACTCCCCATTGAAGAATAAGCATGATTAAGTAAACATAGACAGCAAAATAAGCAGACAAGGTTAATTCAGGCATTGTTAATTCCTTTTGTTAAAATAAGACGAATTCTTTTAACCTTGCAAAAAGCCAACCAAATTAACCCACTGATTTTTAATGAGATTAATTTTTTAAATCTTAAAGCTGCATAATTAGTACGGACTGTGTATAAATTTTACAATGTGTGTGCCACATGCAATATACGCTTATTTCCCGCGACCACTTCATTAAGTGCCCTACCTTATTAAGTGCCCTACCTTATTAAGTGCCCTAAAATATAAAGTGCCCTAGCATTGCCATAAAAACACTGATAACCCGCTGTTTCATTTATTCAAGGCGCGAACATTTCTTATCAAGACTGTTTAAAGAGTATTTTGCTTTCTCGAAGAGCTAAATAAAGTAAAATCAGACATATCATTTGTTGTCGATAAAATGCCCCAGCTCCTGCGTGTACCAGCGCGGGCCGAGCGCGCTTTGCTGCAGTAATGAATGACCAACAGGCTGGCTACTTGCTGCCTAAGTCACCAAGCGATGCGCTGTATACTATTGTACGCTTGTCAGTAGTCACTGAATTGAAAAGTCCGATATTAGTAGTACACCGTAAGCTTTGCTTGTGCTGCAACTCGGGCAATCCCTGTTGCTTTGCCGTCTTTAGAGATTGAACCCAGTTTACAATGCGTTGTTGGTGACATTAAAGTTCTGTTCTTTAGTTGCAAAACCAAATGACTGTGCGTAATTAACATGACCATGGAATGCGCTGAACACGCTTTGATAAAGTTAACTCACTCAACGTTCACTGCCATTTATCTCACTGCGCTAAATAAATGTGTATGACGCAATACCGCAAACAGCGTCGCAAATAAACAAGAATATTTTTTATTGTGCTCATTTTTACTATATTGATTTAAGAACGTTAAAACACTAAAAAGAGTAAATAAATTCAATCAAATAATTGTAATTAAGTATGTTAACTATCAATTTACTTGCACTTTTGAAGTAGTTTTCGTTTTGCCCCCTCAAATCTCACCGTTTTTACTTTACCCTCAGAACCACACATTATATCGTGAGCATTTACAGACAGCACTTCTCACACGGTGGCTTTGCTGCCTAGCGATGAGTTGATTAGCTAAAATTCACTATTCTAATAATAAAAAGGTTTTACATGCGTTTAGGCCCCGGACTTCTTGTCACTGCTGCCTTTATAGGCCCAGGCACCATTACCACCGCAAGCGTTGCAGGGGCAAACTTTGGTTTTGCTTTAATTTGGACACTCTTATTTTCGGTTATCGCCACTATTTTGCTGCAATCTATGGCTGCTAGACTCGGTGTTACAACGGGACAAGACTTAGCAACGGCACTGAGAACAACCATCAAAACGCCTGTGTTTAAGTTATTAGCCGCGTTTTTAGTGATCAGCGCAATAGGAATTGGCAGTGCAGCCTATGAAGCAGGCAACCTCTCTGGAGCAAGCCTGGGTTTACAAGAAATATTGCCCTCGTTTAATCCTTTGATTTGGACACCTTTGATTGCAATTTTAAGTGCCGTGCTGTTGTATACCGGAAAGCATAAAGTAATTGAAGGTGCATTGATCGTTTTAGTTGTGCTGATGAGCTTGGTCTTTATTTCGACATTAATAATGGCTGCGCCGCCCTTAACTCTCGTTTTAAAGGGCTTTATACCAAGTTTACCTGATAACTCCATTACCACGGTATTAGCCTTAATCGGCACCACCATTGTTCCTTATAATCTGTTTTTACATTCAGGCGTTCTTGCCCAAAAACATGACAAAAATAAAGATATTGAAAAGGTAATTAAAGAAACTAATGTAGATACCAGTATCTCAATAACCCTTGGCGGTATTATTACCTTAGCAATTTTATCAACAGCTTCCGTGGCATTTTATGGCACCGATGCGGGTAAAATTTCTGCAGCCAATATGGCCGTACAACTAGAGCCTTTGTTGGGTGGAATGGCTCACTACTTTTTTGCTATTGGCTTATGTGCTGCGGGCCTCACCAGTGCAATAACGGCTCCTCTAGCGGGTGCATATGCCGTGTGTGGTATGTTGGGTTGGTCAACAAAAATGAGTAATACACGCTTTAAAGGTGTGGCAATTATTATCCTAGCGTTTGGTGCGGTTGTGGCGTCTCTCGGACTTGACCCTGTTGCGGTGATCATCTTTGCGCAAGCAGCCAATGGCTTACTCCTGCCGATTGTGACTTGCTACCTTGTTTGGTTGGTGAATCAAAAATCAATTATGGGAGAATACACTAACTCTGTTTTTGTTAATGTTGTTGTTTTCCCTGTCTTGTTACTCATTTTTAGTTTAAGTATTTATAAATTATTCAGTTTGATTTTCTAGAGTGATAGTGCGAAATGGTAAAATAAAAACCATTTATAACAGGTTAGTCGTCTATACCAGCGCAATATTACTTAATCAAAAGCCGCATGGTTTCCCTATGCGGCTTAAATTTTATGCGCTCAAGTATATGCGCTTTATCTTATTGCTTACCTGACATTAACTGTTCCATAAGCTGGCTAAAGTCAAAGCTTGCCGCTTTTTGTAGCGGTGGGTATTCAGTAAGCGACTTAATATGCTCACCTAATAAGTGTTGTACAGGTTCGTTAAGCCATTGTTTAGCCTGAACTATATCAGAGCGGTCAGTCAAACCATCAAAGCTTTCAAACGGATCCATGCGAAGGTTGTAGAAAATGGGGAACTTTTGTTTTTCATACTGCGCATAGTAGTTTTCGCTTGTTTCAAAATGCAGCTTCCATTGTTTATAGCGAATCGCTTTAATGCTTGATTCGTAATAATAGAAAAAGTGGTCACGTGCACTGTCATCTGTTTTTCCTAACCAGTAATCTAAGTTATTTACACCATCAAGTGGCTGTTTATGCTCTTTGAGTGCTTTTTTGGCCACATTAGGCTCACCCGCAGCAGCTGCCAAAGTGGTGTAAATATCCATGTGTGTTTGAATACCGTTTAAAATTCTATCTGCGGGTACTTTACCTGGCCAACGAACAATCATTGGTACACGTACACCGCCTTCGTAGGTTGTCATTTTTTCTCCACGGAATGGCGTTGTACCACCATGAAGACGCGCACTGTGTTCTGGACCATTATCTGTCGAGTAAACAACGATCGTATTATCTAGCACACCCATGTCTTGAAGTGCAGCCATCAATTCACCCACTTGTTGATCATGCTCAATTAAGCCACTACCATACAAATCGTGCTCTGTAGTGTGCTTGGCAGCTAAATAACGACTTTCATCACTTAAACGGGTATACATGTGCATACGGCTTGGATTAAACCACACAAAGAACGGCTTATTCTCTTTTTGTGCTCGCTTGATAAAGTCTAAACTTGCATCCATGAATTCTTTATCAACCGTTTTCATTCGCTCGCGAGAAAGCTGGCCTGTGTCTTTAATTTTTTGCTTACCAACTTTACCAAATCGTGGATCAACTGTTTTGTCATCTACATTAGTTGCATAAGTGTGTAAAACCCCGCGTGTACCGTATTTTTTGAAGAATTCAGGATCTTTAGGGTAATCAACTTGCTCAAACTCTTCTTGGGTATTTAAGTGATATAAGTTTCCAAAGAATTCATCAAAACCATGAACGGTTGGTAAGTGCTCGTTGCGATCACCTAAATGGTTTTTACCGAATTGACCCGTAGCGTAACCTTGCTCTTTAAGAACTTCAGCAAGAGTATAGGAGCCCGCTTTTAAACCAAGCTCTGCGCCGGGTCTGCCAACAGTTGTCATGCCACTACGGATTGGGTACTGTCCGGTAATAAGGGCCGCGCGACCAGCAGTACATGACGGTTGAGCATAATGATCAGTGAACATCGTGCCTTCATGGGCGAGTTTATCAATATTTGGGGTTTTATAGCCCATTGTACCCAAACCATAGGCACTTATATTCTGCCACCCTACATCATCAGGGAATATTATAAGAATATTGGGTTTATCTTTAGCGAACGCCACTGAGCTTACTAAATACAAAGCAGCAGATGCGACGGCGAGAAATCTTTTCATAACAGCAATCCTTCGTGTTTTGGAGTATCACAATCCACTTAACTAAATGATTAAGTATTAATGTAGATTGGTATTGAGTACTAAAGGTACCTTTTTAGTCTACTAAATGTTTACACTTCCGCAAATTAATTAGTTAAAAAACAAACAAAAATGCCGCATGGTTTCCCTATGCGGCATTTTTAACTTATTAGGCTAATAAAACTTATTTAATAACCTCTAAGCCTCCCATGTATGGGCGTAATACCTCTGGCACAACAATTGAACCATCAGCTTGTTGATAGTTTTCTAAAATGGCAACCAATGTACGACCTACAGCCAAACCTGAACCATTAAGTGTATGCAATAGTTCTGGTTTTTTCTCACCTTGACGACGGAAACGCGCTTGCATGCGACGTGCTTGGAAATCAACCATGTTTGAACACGATGAAATTTCACGGTAGGTATTTTGTGCAGGTAACCATACTTCTAAATCGTAAGTTTTCGCAGCACCAAAGCCCATATCGCCGGTACAAAGAATCACTTTACGGTAAGGAAGCTCTAATGCTTGTAAGATTTGCTCTGCGTGACCTGTTAGCTCTTCTAGCGCTTGCATTGAGTCTTCTGGTTTTACTAGCTGTACTAATTCAACTTTGTCGAATTGGTGCTGACGAATAAGACCACGTGTATCACGACCATAGCTGCCGGCCTCACTGCGGAAACATGGAGTATGCGCGGTTAAACGAATTGGCAAGTCACTTTCGTCATAAATTTCATCGCGGGCACAGTTCGTAAGGGGTACTTCAGCTGTTGGAATTAAGCTAAAACCAGGTTGTTGTTGACCTTCGTCATCCACTAAACCTAATGTGTGGAATAAATCACCTGCGAACTTAGGCAGTTGGCTTGTACCGTACAAACTTGCGCTATTAACAAGGTAAGGTACGTACATTTCTGTGTAACCGTTTTTATCGGTGTGCGTATCAAGCATGAATTGAGTTAATGCACGGTGCATACGCGCAACTTGGCCACGCATCACAGTAAAACGTGCACCACTGATCTTCACGCCCATTTCAAAATCAAGACCCTTTACGTCTTGACCTACATCAACGTGATCTTTTACTTCAAAGTCAAATGATTTTGGTGTACCCCACGTTGATATTTCAACGTTTTGCTCTTCATCTTCACCAACAGGAACTGACTCATCTGGTAAGTTTGGAATGGCAAGGGCAATTTGCTTAAGCTCTTCAAGCACTGCGTCTTGTTCTGCTTTTACGCTGTCTAGTTCATCACCAAGGGTACTGACCGAATCAAGCAAAGCTTGTGCTTTATCGTGCTCGCCTTTGGCTTTAGCTTGGCCGATAGCTTTGGAACTTGCGTTACGTTCGCTTTGAAGTTCTTGCGTTTTTACTTGTAATGTTTTGCGTTTTTCTTCAAGTGCAGTCACTGCATCGATATCAAGTTCAAAGCCGCGTGTTGCTAAACGCGCAGCCGCTTGTTCAATATCTTGACGTAAATATTTAGAATCTAACATGTTAGTTTTTAACCTTTTTGCATTACCAGCTGAAGGCCCAGCCAAGCCATAAATATACACACCACCACGTTTAAGGTGATATTGAGGGCCATTTTAAAAAAGTGACCTTGTTGCAACAGCAACAACGAATCCATTGAGAATGTTGAAAAGGTGGTCAATGCACCTAAAAAGCCAATACCAATTAAGGTCTTTGCAGGGCTAACAGCGATTATTTCTTTTTCAATCAAGCCGTATAAAATGCCCATTAACAATGAACCAAGAATATTAACTGTCAACGTGCCAAAAGGGAATCCCCTACCCAGCAGTTTTAGCATTGTTTCGCTAAGAAAATAGCGTAAGCAAGCGCCTGATGCGCCACCCAATGCAATCATCATGTAAAGTTTTAAACTATTCATAACGTTTAAAATCACTTTGCTCATTTCGCTGCGTTAAATAATCCAGCTTTTGTTTTATTTTTTGCTCAAGCCCGCGATCCGTAGGAAAGTAATACTGCCTATCGCTAATAGCTTCAGGAAAATATTTTTCGCCTGCGGCAAATGCGCCTTCTTCGTTATGCGCATAACGATACTCAGCACCATAGCCCAAATCTTTCATTAGGCTGGTAGGTGCATTACGCAGGTGCTCTGGTACAGGGTAACTAGGTTCATTTTGCGCATCGTGCTTGGCCTGATTAAAAGCCATATACACAGCATTGCTCTTAGGCGCACTGGCTAAATAGAGCGTGGCTTGCGCTATGGCACGTTCACCTTCACTTGGCCCCACTCGCTGATAAATATCCCATGCATTGAGTGCAACTTCCATAGCGCGAGGGTCTGCATTGCCGATATCTTCTGTCGCGATGGCTAATAAACGTCTTGCAACATATAACGGGTCGCCCCCCCCCGCTAAAATACGGCAATACCAATATAAAGCACCATCGGGTGAGCTGCCTCGTACAGACTTATGAAACGCAGAGATTAGATCGTAAAACTCATCGCCCCCTTTGTCATATTTCGCTAAATGCGTTGGCAGCACTTGACTTAAAACATGCTGATCAATTAGGTAATTACCTTGTTTTTCAGTGGTTAAATCAACGGCTTGTTCAAGTAAATTGAGTACTTTACGGGCATCACCGTCGCTGGCTTGGCAAAGTGCCTGCTTTGCGTTATCGGCAATGACGATGTTTTTTTCACTTAGCTCTACATCATCACGTAATGCGCGCTCAATCACATTGTGTAAATCGGTTTGCTCTAACGCTTTAAGTACATAAACACGCGCACGTGAAAGTATGGCGTTATTGAGTGCAAACGAAGGATTTTCTGTGGTGGCGCCAACAAAAATAAACGTGCCGTCTTCTATGTGAGGCAAGAAGGCATCTTGTTGTGATTTATTAAAACGGTGTACTTCGTCGACAAATAATAGCGTACGCTGACCTCGCCCAGCAAGGTTAGCTTTGGCTTCATTGACCGCTTCACGGATGTCTTTTACGCCAGCGGTGACAGCAGACATTTGAATAAGACTTGCATCTGCATGATTAGCAATAATTTGCGCAAGAGTGGTTTTGCCAACCCCCGGCGGGCCCCACAAAATCAGGCTGTGGCAGCGCCCAGCTAAAATTGCTTGGTATAGCGGTTTATCAGGGCTTAAAAGATGTTGCTGACCAATGTAGTCATTCAATGTTTCAGGTCGCATGCGCGCCGCAAGTGGGCGCACATCAGGACCAAAATTAAATCCTAGATTACTCAAGCCCTATTCACCTTGGCTTTGATCATCAACTTCAACACCTTCAGGAATGATAAATTCAAAGGTCGTCGTAGCCAATGGTTGATTAACCTGAGCATCTTTAAAGGTAAATAACGATTGCTGACCCGAGGTATCCATCACGGTCAATGAAGATAAAGCCTGTTTATCATCACTGAATGCAATATCAAGTTGCTCAACTTGGCTTTCTATGCCTTTATTTGGTGTAACACTAAAGCCTGTATCGGTGGCCAATACTTGGTATTTAGCCCACTGCTCAGGGTCTTTTGATGTAAGTAGCACAAACGGGGTTGAATCTATCAGACTATGGGTATTCATTATGGTAACTTGCTCAGCGAAGCTATCAAAATAATAGGTTTTTTCACCGTTAGAAACAAATAACGTTTCATCTGGGCTTTGCTGTTGCCAGCGAATCATCATAGGTTGCTGAAGCGCAATATTGCCCTCACCTTGCATAATGGCTTCGCCCTGTGCATCGGTTACTTTTTGTATAAATTGCGCTTTAAAACTGTTAATTGCGCCAAGTTGCTGTTGCAATGCTTGGCTGTCGTCAGCACGACTTTGACTGCTTAATAAACACCCTACTATTAGGGTTAACACTGTAATTTTTTTCATTAATTTGCTCCACCATTGGGCACTAATACTTCTCGGGCACCATTATGACCTGGCGCACTGACAATGCCTGACGTTTCCATTTGTTCCACTAAACGTGCTGCGCGGTTATAACCAACGCGAAGCTTACGTTGTACACTCGATACCGACACTTTGCCGGTTTCTATCACAAATGATACTGCTTCATCGTAAAGCGGATCTGACTCTTCATCACCGTCTTCACTGGTTTCTCCTGGTAGTAAAATTTCTTCTGTGGCATCACCATTTAAAATTTCATCAATGTAATTTGGCTTGCCCCGTTTCTTCCAATCGTCGACCACGGCATGAACTTCATGATCATCAACAAATGCACCGTGAACACGCACAGGCACGCTGGTGCCAGGCGGTAAGTAAAGCATATCACCCATACCCAGTAAGTTTTCAGCACCTTGTTGGTCTAAAATGGTACGCGAGTCAATCTTACTTGATACTTGGAACGCCATACGCGTTGGAATATTCGCTTTAATTAAACCCGTTATAACATCAACCGACGGGCGCTGTGTTGCAAGCACTAAGTGAATACCTGCTGCACGGGCTTTTTGTGCAATACGTGCAATTAGCTCTTCTACTTTTTTACCGACAATCATCATCATGTCAGCAAATTCATCAATCACCACGACAATACTAGGCAGTTTACCCAGCTCTTCAGGGCCATCAGCCATGCCGTCAGTGTCTTTAAAAAGTGGATCAAGGATCGGTTGACCGGCCTCTTTCGCATCCAATACTTTTTGGTTGTAACCTTTTAAGTTACGAACACCCAATGCCGACATAAGCTTATAACGACGCTCCATTTCCCCCACACACCAACGCAGTGCATTAGCCGCTTCTTTCATGTCTGTGACCACTTCACACAATAAATGCGGAATGCCTTCGTACACAGAAAGTTCAAGCATTTTAGGGTCTATCATAATCATACGTACGTCATCAGGCCCTGATTTGTACAGTAAGCTTAATATCATTACATTAACGCCCACTGACTTACCTGAACCGGTTGTACCAGCGACAAGTAAATGAGGCATTTTACCCAAGTCAGCACACACAGGCTCACCGGCAATATCTTTTCCTAATACCATGGTTAATGGTGATGGGTTTGACTCAAACTTAGGGGCATTGATTACTTCGCTTAAACGCACGATTTCGCGGTGTTTATTCGGCAACTCAATACCTACATAGGTTTTACCCGGAATAACCTCAACAACACGCACACTGACAGCAGACAGCGAGCGCGCTAAATCTTTTGCAAGACCGGTGATTTTCGCCACTTTAATACCCGGTGCTAAATCGAGTTCAAAACGCGTAACAACAGGGCCTGGGTATACGCCGACAACCGTGGCTTGAATATTAAAATCAAGCAATTTGGTTTCAACTAAACGTGAAATGCCATCAAGCTCTTCTTGCGATAATGGGTTCTTCGCTTTATCTGGGCGGTCTAACAGCTCCAGCGACGGTAACGGGGTTGCTGGCGGTTGCTCTTCTAATAAGGCCTCAAATTTTTCTTTTGCAGTAGGAGGTGGCTGATACGCAGGCTTTGCCTTTGGCATTGGGCGTGCAGGAGAGACAACCGTTGTCGTTGGCTTTTCAGGTTCAACAACGGGGCTTTGATCAAGCGCATTGAGAGCTGACACTGTGTCAAACGATTCATCATCAAGCGCACTAAAACCGATTTCTTGATCTAAAATATCGTCAAGTTCATCAAAACCATTAAATTCAGACTCTGTTTTTTTAGCTGGTTTTGCAGCCGCTTTTTCTTGAGCAGGTTGGTTTACATCGGGTTCGGTAAAACCAATTGAAGGCTCACTATCAGGCTCGACAAAATTCGCATCGGGTTCTGATGAAAGAACAGCTTTATTTGCGTCTTTTTCGCGTTGAAGCCAGGCCGACAAGTGCTTGCGTGTAAAATAAAAGGCACGCATTACCCAATCACCTAAGAAGTCAACAAATTGCACCCATGACACACCCGTTAAAAGCGTTAAGCCTGCGAAAAAGAAACACAGTAATAAAATAGATGTGCCAGTAAAATTAAAGGTCGGCATCATCGCCGAGGCAATAACGTCCCCTACTACCCCGCCCGATGAAAAATTATAAATATCGTCAAAATTGATGCTGCTAATCGCGGTTGCAGAGGTAATAAATAAAGCAAAACCAATGATTCTTAAAGCCAGCGTGGTGTAATCAAGTTGGAATATGCGATGGGGCTGCTTAAATAATAAGTAACCAAATAACTGAATAGCCGCTGGCACCAAATAGGCAAGCCAGCCAAATGTAAGCAATAAGATATCTGCTATCCACGCACCTGCTGTGCCGGTAATATTCTTTACATTAACAAATTCACCGGTTTGCGACCATGATGGGTCGGCAGGATCAAAACTGATTAATGCACATAAAATAAATACTGCAGCAAAGGTGCTGATAATTAGCCCAGTCTCTAACAGTCTTTGAACACCATTTAGGCGCATAGCTCCCTATTCCTTATTATTCTTTACTCATCGATTAGCAGTGAAATACCTTAGCAGGAAATGCCGTTTGTTGCACTTTATCTTAACCATGATGGACTGATAATGAACAAGTTTTTGTTACTCTTTGTTTATTTTAACAGTTTATGCAATATAAGGACGAATAATCACCCCTTGCTCACCTTTTACTTCTTCCATCACGACGTAGGTACGGCTCTCACTTACATTAGGTAACTTAAGTAAGATATCACCCAGTACGTTACGGTATTCTGACATGTCATTAACGCGGGTCTTCAATAAAAAGTCGAAATTACCCGAAACAAGGTGACACTCAATTATTTCATCGTGCTTTTTTACCGCCGCATTAAATTCTTCAAATACATCAGGTGAGGTTTTCGTAATCGTGACCTCAACGTACACCGACAACCCCTGACCCAATTTTGCAGGATCAACAACTGCTTTGTACCCGAGTATATAGCCTTCTCTTTCAAGCTTCTTTACACGCTCTAAACACGGAGTCGCACTTAAGCCTACACGCCTTGCTAACTCTACGTTAGAGAGCCTTCCATCAAGCTGTAATTCCATTAAAATTTTTCGGTCTATTCTGTCAAGTAATTGATGCATACGCCAAACCAGAGTTTTACACTGTTAAAATATATTTTTTAGATTATATCACTGCAAATGAACTTAAAAAAGGTGAGACACACTACCATGTCATGAATATAATAGTCGAAAATTTTATCCCGTTCTATTAAGGCGAAAAACTATGATTATTGGTGTACCAAAAGAAATTAAAAACCATGAATACCGTGTAGGTATGGTTCCTGCGAGTGTTCGTGAACTAGTAAACCATGGCCACCAAGTGTTCGTTGAAACTGATGCAGGTATGGGCATTGGCTTCACTAACGAAGATTATATTGCAGCAGGCGCTGAAATTTTACCTACCCCAGCTGACGTTTTTGCAAAAGCTGAAATGATCGTAAAAGTAAAAGAGCCACAAGCGGTTGAGCGTGCAATGTTACGCGAAGACCAAATTCTATTTACTTACCTTCACCTAGCACCCGATCTTCCACAAACTGAAGACCTTGTTAAGAGTGGCGCAATCTGTATCGCTTACGAAACAGTAACAGACGCTCGTGGCGGTTTACCACTTCTAGCACCGATGAGTGAAGTTGCTGGTCGTATGTCAATCCAAGCTGGTGCACAAGCGCTAGAAAAGTCGAACCACGGCCGTGGTATGTTACTTGGTGGTGTACCAGGTGTTGAGCCAGCTAAAGTTGTTGTTATCGGCGGCGGCATGGTTGGTCGTAGTGCAGCACAAATGGCAGTTGGCCTAGGTGCAGATGTGGTTGTTTTAGACCGTAACATCGATGTATTACGTGCACTAGACGCTCAGTTTGGTAACAAAGTGAAAGCGATTTACTCAACCGCTGATGCGCTAGAGAAACACGTACTAGAAGCTGACCTTGTGATCGGTGGCGTACTAATCCCAGGTGCTGCAGCGCCTAAATTAGTGACAGCTGAACACATCAAAGCAATGAAGCCTGGTTCTGCAATCGTTGACGTTGCAATCGACCAAGGTGGTTGTATCGCGACTTCAAAAGCGACGACACACGCTGATCCTACTTACATTGTTGATGACGTTGTTCACTACTGTGTTGCAAACATGCCAGGTGCTGTTCCACGTACTTCTACGTTCGCACTTAATAACGCAACATTACCGTTTATCATCAACCTTGCTAACAAAGGCTATAAGAAAGCGCTTCTTGACGATGCACACTTCTTAAAAGGCTTAAACGTGATTAAAGGCCAAGTTACTTACAAAGAAGTAGCTGAAGCATTCAACATGGAATATGTTGACCCACGTACAGCAGTTGAAAATGCTTAATTAGCATTGTGAAAAAAAAAAGCAGCGATATCGCTGCTTTTTTTTCGTCTCAAAAAACACAAGACTCTGTTTATCTGGTTGATAGTTAGATAAATCGTTTGATTATAAAATCAACTTTCACACGTTTGGCCTGACCCAGTAATTTTTTTACAGGCGCTGGGTAGTCATCCATCGTTTCTAAATCTTGCGGGCCTGATAAGCGTCGGCAATGAGTTAATATCGCCTGCTTTTCTTGCTCTATTTGCTTTAGTATATGCTGCTGCGGATCGTCAATTAAAATACCATTTTCAATATCAAGCCCCCATGCACGCGGATTTAAATTATGCCCGCTTAACAGATGCAAACGCTTGTCAGAGCAAATCCCTTTTAAATGGAATGAGTTGCTCTTGTGTTTCCACAGATAAACGTTAAGGTTACCATTGGCGATATGACGCTTTTGCGATTTTAAAAATTTATACAAAATGGTTTCGTATAAATATGGCAGCGCACCAATTTTACTAAACGGCTCAGATGGCGGTAAGTAAAAGTCGTTTGCTGTTTTATCTCCCACCACAATGGTCACGTTTTTACCTTGTTTTAATAGGCGACGTAACGAGCGCATCAACGGTGCAGGGAAATTAAAATACGGCGTGTAAAGAATGAGTTCGTGCTCTGTTGTATCAAATAATGATTTGATTAAGCGATTTAGCTTATTGCTACGCCGACCTAAACCCAAAAACAAACGCCCCCCTAACTCACCTGCACTTGCCTCAGCCGCACTGTCATAACTTGCTGATTTTAGATCTCTCATTAATTGCTTTTGAGCAACTTTGATATCATTGAATTGAGTTAACGGACGCGTATCAATGCGTGGAACAGCTGCAGAGCTCAATAAATGTGTGTTAATAAATTCGATGACCGAATTACACAAGCCTGCTTGGTGAACTAAAAAATAACGGTCAAGACGATAACGATCATCCTGTTGTAAATAAACATTATTTAAGCTCGCACCGCTGTAAAGTAAGGTGTCGTCAATTACGAAGCCTTTTAAATGTAATACCCCAAAAAGCTCTTTCGCTTTTACAGGTACACCATACACTTTAACGTTTGACTGATATTTTTCTTGAAAATCACAATACATGCTGGCATTGCCATCAGACTTGGCAGCACCAATTAAGCCCCGTTGAGCACGATGAAAGTCTACTAACACGTTTACTTCCAACTCAGGATTCGCTAAAGACGCCTCATGTAAGGCTGTTAAAACCTCTTGACCTGCTTCATCGTCTTGCAAATATAAAGCAGTAATATAAATTCTTTTCGTCGCCGAACGAATTAGACGCAATAGTTCAGTGCGATACTCTCTCGCATTGGTTAAGACTTGGACGTCTTCTGTAGTCAGCCCAAATGCGGGCTTTTCCTGCCAAAATACCATAATTGCCTGTTCATTTATCTAGCCTAAAGTCTAAGCTAATATCAAAATTAGCTAAAACATACCAAAAAAATATTGCTTGGTCATGAATTAACGCACTTTGCTACGCTAATACTTCACTATTAGCTCGTTTTATAAGCAAAAAGAGGCATTTAAATTTTATTAAGTAAGGATTATTTGACAGCTTCGCGATTTACTTAAAAAAATAATCCGCCCTTTTGTTTACTTCCGCCTTGTTTTTCTTAGAATCGGGCGCATAGACATCGTATCAAAACGTTTTTAGGAAAAACCATGAGTGACGCAAAACACTGTAAATTACTAATTTTAGGTTCTGGCCCTGCTGGCTACACTGCTGCTGTATATGCTGCACGTGCAAACCTTAACCCTGTTCTTATCACGGGTATTCAACAAGGTGGTCAATTAACAACGACAACTGAAGTTGAAAACTGGCCGGGTGATGCTCACGGCCTAACAGGCCCAGCATTAATGGAACGTATGAAAGAACACGCTGAACGTTTTGAAACTGAAATTGTGTTCGACCACATTAACAAAGTAGATGTATCTAAGCGTCCTTTCACTCTAACAGGTGATTCTGGTACGTATACGTGTGATGCACTTATTATCGCAACAGGCGCATCAGCTAAATACTTAGGCTTAGAGTCTGAAACAAACTTCCAAGGTCGTGGTGTTTCAGCCTGTGCAACGTGCGATGGTTTCTTTTATCGTGGTCAAAAGGTTGCTGTTGTAGGCGGTGGTAATACGGCTGTTGAAGAAGCGTTATATTTATCAAATATTGCAGCAGAAGTTCACGTGGTTCATCGCCGTGATAGCTTCCGCAGTGAAAAAATCTTAGCAGACCGCCTTAAAGAAAAAGCTGAAAATGGTAATGTTGTCTTACACTATAACCGTACCCTAGACGAAGTATTAGGTGATGAAATGGGTGTAACCGGTATTCGCATTAAAGCCACGGATTCTGATGAGACTGAGAATTTAGATCTTGCCGGTGTATTCATTGCAATTGGTCATAAGCCAAACACGGATATGTTTGCAGGTCAGCTTGAAATGAAAGACGGCTACTTAGTGGTTGAATCTGGCTTAAACGGTAACGCAACACAAACAAGCGTACCGGGTGTTTTTGCTGCGGGTGATGTATGTGACCATATTTATCGCCAAGCCATCACATCAGCCGGTACAGGCTGTATGGCAGCACTTGATGCAGAGCGCTTCCTAGACAATCTGTAACCAGCGATTTAAAACACCTTTTTAAAATACCAAGGGGCTATACAGCCCCTTTTTTTAGGCAAAAATTTTGCTAAAATTATCAAAAATAATAATGAATCCGCTGCAATGACAAAGCAAATTTATCAACTTCCTGAATCAGGTGTTGATTTCCCCAACCCTGAGCATGCCCTTGACGAGCCTGATGGCCTTTTAGCAATTGGCGGTGGGTTATCTGTTGCGCGCTTAAAGAACGCCTATCAATCCGGTATATTCCCTTGGTTTAGTGATTATGAGCCGATTATGTGGTGGTCACCTAGCCTGCGAGGCATCATTGAACTTGACGAGTTTCATGTTAGTCGTAGCTTAAAAAAATATTTAAAGCGCTCTGCGTTTCGCGTCACGATTAATCATGCTTTTTCTCACGTGATTTCAGCTTGCCGTGAACAACGCTTAGACGCAGAAGGTACGTGGATCACTGAGCAAATGATGGATGCTTACATTCAAGCCCATCAACAAGGTCTTGCACACAGTGTCGAGATTTGGCATGACAATGAGTTAGTCGCCGGTCTCTATGGCATTATGCAACATGGCGTATTTTGTGGAGAGTCGATGTTTCACCAAGTATCAAACGGCTCAAAACTAGCGATGTGGGCACTCGTTAACTGGCTAAAGAAACACAATGCTCATTTTATTGATTGTCAGTTAGAGAACCCTTATTTGCTAACTTTAGGTGCAAAAGTTATCCCACGTAGTGAATTTTTAACTAGACTTAAGTTAGCAAAAAACTATGTTCCCACAGCAGACATGTGGCAACCACAAGAGTTGATAAATATTTATGACTGAGCATTTACCCGCTAGGCTTGGTTTGAGCCAGCAATTTGATTGCAGTTATTTACCGGATCGCCAAGAGCAGCTCCTCGTTATATTGGACCCAAGTTGCTATTGCCCTGATAAATTTGAACAATTGTTAGCATTGGGGTTTAGGCGCAGTGGTGACCAAATATATCGTCCTCACTGCCCTGTTTGTAACGCCTGTAATTCAGTGCGTGTCTTAGCGCAACAATTTACGCCTTCTAAATCACAAAAACGTAAACTAAACAAAGCAGACAAACTTTTTACGGTTAGTTACAGTGAATATGAACGCGCAGAATATTACCCTCTTTATTGCAAGTACATTACGCAACGACATCAAGATGGCTCTATGTTTCCGCCTGATCAGAACCAATATGAAAGCTTTTTATTTTGCCAATGGTTGCCTGTGACATTTATTGAACTGCGAGAAGGTGACAAGCTCGTTGCTGTAGCAGTCACCGACTGCATGCACAATGCAGTTTCCGCAATTTACACATTTTTTGATCCCGATTATGAGAAGTACAGCATTGGTAGTATCATGATCATGCAGCAAATTAAGTTTGCTAAACAACAAGCAAAACAATTTGTCTATTTGGGCTATCAAATCGACGAATGTGACAAAATGAAATACAAAACCCAATTTTTGCCCGCAGAAAAGCATCTTGGCGATCACTGGTTGGCGATTTAATTTACAAATTTGAGCCCTGTAGCTTTACTTATTGCTGTATTTTCGGCAAAATCTGCAGCGTTTAACTATTAAAGAGGTGTTACGCTAAACATGGCGAAAGAAGACGTAATCGAAATGCAAGGTACGGTCCTTGATACTTTACCAAATACAATGTTCCGAGTTGAGCTAGAAAATGGTCACGTAGTTGTGGCTCATATCTCTGGAAAAATGCGCAAAAACTATATCCGCATCTTAACTGGCGACAAAGTAACCGTAGAAATGACTCCTTACGATTTATCGAAAGGTCGCATCGTATTCCGTGCTCGCTAAGTTAGTGCGATAACGAGAGATTTAGCTTTTTGCTGCTTTGAATGGGCAGGTGTGTTTATTACAAAGAGCTAAAAGCGTTTATTAAATGGTGTTCAAACTACCCTAGTTTCAATTCCATTTAATAAACAAAAAGCCCAGCATTAGCTGGGCTTTTTGTTTTCTGCCTTTTAAACCTTACGCTGTTTCGAGGTTTGTTTCATATTCAAAGTGAATTTTCTTGTCCTTAACCGACACTTTCACTGAACCACCCGCGGCCAGCTCACCAAATAGAATTTCATTGGCCAACGGCTTTTTGAGCTCGTCTTGAATCACACGCGCCATTGGCCGTGCGCCCATTGCTTTGTCGTAACCTTTATCAGCCAACCATTCACGTGCTTTAGATGTCAGTTCAAGATTAACAGACTTCTTATCTAGCTGAGCTTGAAGCTCAACAATGAATTTATCAACAACCTGCAAAATAACGTCTTTTTCAAGGTGATTAAACCAAATAATGTTATCTAAGCGGTTTCTAAATTCAGGTGAAAAGACCTTGTTAATCTCAGTCATGGCATCGTGAGAATGATCTTGCTCTGTAAAGCCTATCGATTTACGCACAGTCTCTTGTACACCGGCGTTGGTTGTCATTACCACTACCACATTTCTAAAGTCGGCTTTACGGCCGTTATTATCCGTTAAGGTGCCGTGATCCATCACTTGTAATAAAATGTTGTAGATATCTGGATGCGCTTTTTCAATTTCATCAAGCAACACCACCGCGTGTGGGTTTTTGATAACGGCTTCGGTTAATAAACCACCTTGCTCAAAGCCAACATAGCCTGGAGGCGCACCAATCAAACGGCTTACTGCGTGACGTTCAACGTATTCAGACATATCAAAGCGAATAAACTCAACCCCCATGCACTTAGCTAACTGCTTAGTGACCTCTGTTTTACCAACACCCGTTGGGCCTGCAAATAAGAACGACCCCACAGGTTTATCTTCATTTGCGAGTCCAGAGCGAGATAAACGAATAGCCGATGTTAATGCATCAATTGATTGATCTTGACCAAATACAAGCATCTTCAAGTTACGATCAAGGTTCTTTAATGTTTCTTTATCACTTGAAGAAACGCTTTGCTGTGGTATACGCGCCATTTTTGACACAATTAACTCGATATCAGCTACACCAATGGTTTTTTTGCGTTTTGATATCGGTTGTAGGCGCTGATTTGCACCGGCTTCGTCAATCACATCAATCGCTTTGTCAGGTAAATGACGCTCATTAATGTATTTTGCGCTCAGCTCAGCAGCTGCCTTAAGGGCTTTTTGCGTGTAACGAATACCATGATGCTCTTCGTAACGCTCTTTTAAGCCATTGAGGATTTTCGTTGTATCAGCCACACTTGGTTCAAGTACATCAATTTTTTGGAAACGACGTACCAGAGCACGGTCTTTCTCAAAAATATTTTTATACTCGTTGTAAGTGGTCGAGCCCATACAACGTAATTTACCACTTGAAAGTAACGGCTTAATTAAGTTAGACGCATCCATTACACCACCAGACGCAGCACCCGCACCAATAATGGTATGTATCTCATCGATAAATAAAATTGAATGCGGTTTAGCTTGCAGCTCTTTTAGTAACGATTTAAAACGTTTTTCAAAGTCGCCGCGGTATTTTGTACCGGCTAATAATGCGCCCATATCAAGTGAATAAACAACCGCATCGGCTATTACATCAGGCACTTCGTTTTTCACAATACGATAAGCAAGGCCTTCAGCAATGGCTGTTTTACCTACCCCGGCTTCACCAACCAACAATGGATTATTTTTCTTACGACGGCATAATACTTGTACCGTACGCTCGACTTCATTATCACGGCCAACAAGCGGATCGATATTTCCTTCAATCGCTTGCTGATTGAGGTTTGTTGTAAAGTTTTCAAGTTTAGTCGGCTCTTCGCCTTGCACCTCTTGTACTTCTTCATGAATATCATCATGGTCATCGCCACCGATATCATCATCGGCTTTCGAAATACCATGCGAAATGAAGTTAACGATGTCTAAACGATTTACATCCGCTTTTTTAAGTAAATAAACAGCTTGGCTTTCTTGTTCAGAGAAAATAGCCACAAGTACATTTACGCCTGTTACTTCGTTCTTACCTGACGATTGCACATGAAACACCGCGCGTTGAAGCACACGTTGAAAACCCAATGTAGGCTGTGTTTCTCTGTCTTCTTCTAAGTCAGGAATAACCGGCGTTGTTTCGTCGATAAAATCTGATAACTCAACTTTTAACGCGCTCATATCTACACCACAGGCGTTAAGCGCTTCTCCAGCAGAAGGGTTATCGAGCAGCGCGAGTAAAAGATGCTCGACGGTCATAAATTCATGTCGGCGCGTTCTTGCTTCGCGAAACGCCGCATTCAAGGTTAGTTCTAAGTCTTTGTTTAGCATTGGCAACCCCTTACTGAGATAATATTTATATACCGTTGTGATGGGCTAAATGTTCACCCTACCTTGGTATTTATTCCTGCTCACAACTACATAGCAGTGGATGCTCGTTGTCTCGTGCGTAACGATTAACTTGCTCAACTTTAGTGTAAGCAACATCGGCGCTATAAATGCCGCATATTGCTTTACCATTATGATGAACTTGAAGCATCACATCTGTTGCTCTATCGCTATCCATATTAAAAAACGTCATTAGTACTTCTATCACAAAGTCCATTGGCGTGTAATCATCATTATTTAAAATGACCTTATATTTTCGCGGTGGTTGCAGTTTTTGCTTTTCACTATCGCGAACCGTTTCAATAACACCAGAATCTTTCATACCACTCATAATTAAATATAGTCTTGTCTTTAGAACTCAAGCAAACTTGAATAAAAAAATAAATAAATTGTTAAAAAATAGTTCAAAACACTTGACTGACTGCCTAAATAAACTACAGTCAATTATAGATTGATTAAACCTTAGTCAGTCTAGCAAATTACACGGTTTAGAATAACTAAATTAGTCAACTTATAGAAGGATGTAGAAGTATGGCTTGTGGTAAAGTCAAATGGTTCAACAATGCCAAAGGTTTTGGTTTCATCGTAGAAGACGGTAGCGAGACTGATATATTCGCTCATTACTCAACGATTGTAATGGACGGTTATAAAACACTTAAAGCTGGTCAAGATGTAACATTCGAATTGCAACAAGGTCCAAAAGGGTTACACGCAACGAATATTGCGCCTAACGATGAAATTTCTTAGGTATTACCTATTCGAGTATCAAGCGAGCGACCTTGTTAAGTTCCTCGCTTACTCTCTTCCCACTAATATATCTTATATTTATCCTTGAAATTCCTTTTCTTCATCCCAATTGTTTAATTGTTATTAGCCCTTTAGAGCCAAGCTTGTTACACTCTTGTTGCTTAAATTTAGCTTTTTCGTCATTTTGACCTAAGGCTTATGGCTAATTTCATTTTATGCCTATTTAGGCTATAAGAATTTTACAGTCTGTCAGCTGTGGTTATTTTGATACCCCGTATTAAGTTGCAACAGCTAACAGACTGATTGCTATGATACCAATTCAGTTAATTAAATGAGCGATATTGAGGACAATCTTGCCGATAACTCAGCAAAAGTCGTTATTTAGTGATTCTAAATAAGCGCTGCAATGCTGTTAGGTGCGGTTTATTCTCGAATAAAGCAAATGTTATGGCGAGTTGGTATTATTCGATAGCAATATAATTGCATTGTTGAATATGGCTAATTAAGGGTGGCTGCTTGCAGTAACTGCCAAACATTACGCCAACTATCTAGGAATGATGATGACATCAAAAATTATCTACACTAAAACAGATGAAGCGCCAGCACTGGCAACGTATTCATTGTTACCAATCATCCAGGCGTATACTAACGCGGCAGGTGTTGAAGTTGAAACTCGCGACATTTCATTAGCAGGTCGTGTAATTGCTAACTTCCCTGAGTACCTTACAGAAGAGCAACGTATTGATGATGCACTTGCTGAACTAGGCCAAATGGCTAAAACGCCTGAAGCAAATATTATCAAGCTTCCTAATATCAGTGCGTCGGTTCCACAGCTACGCGCTGTAATCAAAGAGCTACAAGAAAAAGGTTACGCACTACCTGACTACCCATCAGAGCCAAAAACTGATGAAGAGCAAAAAATTAAAGCGACTTACGACAAAATCAAAGGCAGTGCTGTAAACCCTGTACTTCGTGAAGGTAACTCTGACCGTCGTGCACCTAGCTCTGTAAAAGAGTATGCTCGTAATAACCCACATTCCATGGGTGCTTGGAGCAAAGATTCTGAGTCGTATGTTGCAAGTATGGAAGAAGGTGATTTCTTTGGTTCTGAGCAATCAGTGACTGTTGCAGAAGCGACTGATGTGCGTATTGAGCACGTTGCAGAAAATGGCGACGTTACAGTACTTAAAGCAAGCACACCGCTTCTAGCAGGCGAAGTGATTGACGCATCTCGTCTAAGCGTTGCAAAATTACAAGATTTCTTAGCGAAAGAAATTCAGACTGCTAAAGAAAAAGGTGTATTGTTCTCACTACACATGAAAGCAACGATGATGAAGGTATCTGACCCAATCATCTTTGGTCATGCAGTAAAAGTATTCTTTAAAGATGTATTTACCAAACACGCTGACCTTTTCAAAGAGTTAGATGTTGATGTGAATAACGGTTTTGGTGACGTATTTGCTAAAATCGAAAAACTAGATGCTGCTAAAAAAGCTGAAATCGAAGCCGATATCCAAGCTGTTTATGACAACAACCCTGCTATCGCGATGGTTGACTCAGACCGTGGTATTACTAATCTTCACGTACCAAGCGATGTGATCATTGATGCATCAATGCCTGCTGCAATCCGTTCAAGCGGTCAAATGTGGAACAGCGAAGGTAAATTACAAGACACAAGTTTTGTCATTCCAGATCGTTGTTATTCTGGTGTATACCAAGCAACTATTGATTTCTGTAAAGAAAATGGTGCATTCGATCCTACAACCATGGGTAGCGTACCTAACGTAGGCCTTATGGCACAAAAAGCGGAAGAATACGGCTCACACGATAAAACGTTTGAAGTATCAGCAGCAGGTACTGTTCGCGTGGTAGATACAAACGGCACAACATTACTTGAGCACGCTGTTGACCAAGGTGACATCTGGCGTATGTGTCAGGTAAAAGATGCACCAATTCAAGATTGGGTTAAACTTGCTGTTAATCGTGCTCGCGCAACAAATACACCCGCGGTATTCTGGTTAGATGAAAATCGTGCGCACGATGCCGAGCTAATCAAAAAAGTAAATGCGTATTTACCACATCACGATACTGATGGTTTAGATATCCGTATTTTAGCACCCCTTGAAGCGACTAAGTTCTCACTTGAGCGTATTAAAGAAGGTAAAGATACGATTTCTGTAACAGGTAACGTACTGCGTGATTACCTAACTGACTTATTCCCTATTCTTGAGCTAGGTACAAGCGCTAAAATGCTGTCAATCGTACCACTTATGAATGGTGGTGGTTTATTCGAAACGGGTGCGGGTGGTTCTGCTCCTAAGCATGTACAGCAATTCGAAAAAGAAAACCACTTACGTTGGGATTCTCTGGGTGAGTTTTTAGCACTTGCGGCTTCTTTAGAGCACTTAAGCGTTAATACTGGTAATAAGAAAGCACAAGTACTTGCTGATACGCTAGATAAAGCAACAGGTACTTTCCTTGCTGAAAACAAATCACCTTCACGTAAAGTGAAAGAGATTGATAACCGTGGTTCTCACTTCTTCTTAGCATTATTCTGGGCACAAGAACTTGCTGCTCAAAACGATGACGCTGAGTTAAAAGCACAGTTCACGCAAATCGCTTCTGACCTTGAATCACAAAAAGAGCAAATCGTTACTGAGTTGAACGATGCACAAGGTCCAGCAATGAATGTAGGTGGTTATTACCAACCAAATGACGATGCAGCATTTAAAGCAATGCGTCCAAGCACAACATTCAATGACATTTTAGCTAAATTAGTTTAATTGTTATTGAAATCTGTTAAAAAAGCGCTCATTGAGCGCTTTTTTTATGAATGCGATAATACCAATCCGCAATACGACTTAATTATTTTGAGTGATTAAACCTGCCGCTACCTGCGTTAAAAATGTCTAATTTACGACAGCATGGATGCAGGAGATAGAGCAATGCAGGAGCAATTGCCGAGAACAACTAGCTAACGACATTTTTGCCTTGGTATAAACGGGGTTTTATTGCGTGAAAAAAAGACCAGTTAATTAAGCTAATTGGTATAAAAGGCCGCATAGGCGGCCTTTCTTATTAAAATTACTTTGTGTACGCTCTTGGCATCGCTGATTCGGTTGTGTAACGTTCGCGCAATTTATCTTGACGCGCTTCAGTTGAAACCTCTTCACCATTGATCCACATTTTACTTACGTGTGATTTCAATTCAAATGGATCATTAGACCACATTACTAAGTTCGCACGTTTGCCTGTTGCTATTGCTCCTGAGTTCAAGCCAAAAACATCCGCAATATTACTGGTCACCGCATTCAATGCACCTTGTTGTGTCATACCATACGACACAGCGTTACCCGCATCAAAACGTAACTGGTAAACATTGTGACTCGAGTCCCCTGCAACACCAATAATCACTTTAACACCGGCTTTTTCGAGTTTGCCTGCATTGGCTAAGTTAGCATGCATTGAATCAAAGCTACCCGGTAAATTTGCCATAGAACTGATAATCACCGGCACATTAGCTTTTGCTAAAGTATCCGCAACAACAACGGCATCATCACCACCATGAATTACTAAATTAATTCCAAACGTGTCTTTTAATTTCACTAATTCATAGATATCTGACGCGCGTTGTACACTGGCAATCAGTGGCATTTCACCTGAGAGTACTTTATCAAGGATCTTTTGCTCTGTGGTGGGGTCTTTTTTATCATCTTTTTTAGCTGACTTGTGCCCTTCAAGCTTGTCGATCAGTGTTTTCATCGACATTGCACGTGAGCCTTTACGCTTTTCACCTAAATGAACCACAAGGGCAACTTGTTTTTGATTTACACTATCGAATGAACCCGATAAATCAACAACAGAGGCAAGACCTGCAAAAATACTTTCACCACCATTTGGCACGATTACGTCTTGAGTAATCCCGCCTTTTCGAGCATAAGGAATTAAGCTACTGCGTGGGTTAAAAGCAAGACTAGGATCGAAATCAATACTCGCTTTATCATCACCGCCGTCACGAGAACCCGCAACAGCCCCTACTTCAACTAAGCCAAGTTGGTTCATCGTACCGATAAACCCTGCGGTCACGATTTGACCTTGAGCATCAACAGTGGTGTCTGCATTTATTGATTCTGGATTAATTGCAACAATTTTTCCCTCGTCAATAACGACACTAGCACCTTCTAATACACCTTGTTCTGTTGATGTGTGAATGGTTGCATTAATAATTGCAATCGATTGTGCGCTCGCTACCGACGAAAATAAACCAGCAGCAACTAAAGAGAGCGAAAATGTTTTAGTTAATTTTGTCATCAATGTTACTCCTACTGTTGACCAAGCATGAAATCGCTTTGTGCTTGATATTTTTCATCATGACGATCGTATACCTTGGCACCATCAATAAATACTTGCTCAGCTTTTGCGTACACACTAAAAGGGTTTTGATTCCAGATAACAACATCGGCTTGTTTACCCGATTCAAGTGAGCCTGTTTTATCATCGATACCCAGTGATTTAGCAGCGTTTGCTGTGATCCACTTAATAGCGTGTTGTTCTGAAATATTAAAACCAACATCGTTTGCACGGTACATCACTTTACCTGCTTCTTGGTTTAAGCGTTGAATAGTTGTATCAGAATCTGAGTGGACAATCGCGCATGAGTTTTTAACCGCATCGACAATAGCCACGTTTTCTTGAACCATGTCATAGGCTTCCATTTTAAAGCCCCACCAATCTGGCCACAGTGCTGCACAGTTGCCGTTTTCAGCGAGTAAATCGGCAATCTTGTACGCTTCAATACCGTGGTGGAAAGTGCCTGAGTGATAACCAAATTCTTTGCCTAGGTCGATCATCATCGCCATTTCTTCTGCTTTATAACAGTGGTTATGAATAAGAATATCGCCATCAAGGACACCCGCTAGCGTGTCTAGCTTAATATCACGGTGAGGAATTTCAGGATTTTTACCTGCCGCGTAATCGCTGTCATATTTTTCCCACTGACGCTTATATTCCGTTGCATCAATCCATGCTGTTCTGTAGCCCGCCATATTACCCATACGTGTTGAAGGTAATACCCCTTTGCTTCCATAAACACGTTTTGGGTTTTCACCACAAGCCATTTTTAAGCCATAGGGTGCATCAGGGAATTTCATACCTTGCATTGTATGTGAAGGAACATTTTTTAAAGTAACACCACGGCCACCAATTAAATTTGCTGAGCCTGGTAAAATTTGTAATGACGTAATGCCGCCTTCACGAGCACGGTTAAAACCAGGGTCTTGCGGCCAAATAGAGTGTTCAACCCATACTTCAGCAGTCACTGGGCTTGTCATTTCGTTACCATCTTGATGCGATGCCACAGACGGTGTTGGGTATGCGCCTAAATGCGAATGCACATCGATGATACCGGGCGTGACCCACTTGCCTTGTGCATCAATGGTGTTATCTGCTTGTACAGATAAGTCCTTGCCTACTTGTTGTACTTTACCATCAACAAAATAAACATCAGCCTCATCTAAACGCTCACCGGTGCCTGTTAGTACCGTTGCATTGGTAATAAGAGTACTTGTTGATGCCAGTGGCTTATAAGTACTTGGGTATGGGTTTTTATCAATCGTTACTTTTGGATCTTGTGGGCCATTATCTTGGCAACCCGCAAGCGCGATACCAAGTGAAATAACCATCAAGGATGGTGCAAATTTATGCATTTTGTTGTTTCTCCTTTTTTTATTATATAACTTTAATCAAATGTTAATAGCAATGCTAACAAACGAGGTAAGTGACGTTTAAGTAAGACGAATTACGTTATTTCTTCCGTTACTTATTTTTTAATGTAATTCGTATAGAGCTTCTCTAATGCACCTTCGGTCGTGAGGCTAGGATCTTTATTAATAAAATGCGTCACGGTACGGGTTACGAAATCAGAGTTTTGTTTATGTTGTTTAGCAAAGCTTTTGATTAAAGTATTGGCATCAGTGGCTGCCGTTACTTTTTCATGACGGTGGCGATATTGACTCAAGGCACGATTAAAATCGCCGTTATAATCTTCAACGACTAATTTATAAAAGTCACTTTTATCGACGCTAAGCTCGTTGATACAGTAATTTAGCGCCTCTTTAAAGTCGTAAAAGACTATTCCTTGCACATCAAATTCAGTGCGTTTTTCGCGAATAGTAACGCGGGCATCTTCAGTCGAATAACTGTAGCCCTGAAAATCAAGCCGCTGTGCAGCTTCTTCGCCCAATTTCATTCCCGCTTTAATGCTATGAACAAATTCATCACTCATATCATCAAGCTCATTTTCGTGCCACATGTGAAATACTCGCAGCGCTTTGGCATATTTATTGGCTATTTTCTTTTTTACTTTGGTGAATCGGCCATCAATCGTTAACACTCGCTCATTATGAAGTAGCGCAAAACATTCATAACACGCTGGTATTGAAATAAATTCAGCGTCTTCACCTAAATCAATAATACTTTGCATCATATGAAGAGGGGGGCAATAGTCGCGCTCAGTTGCCTCACAACCACAATAAAAGCATTGATTAAAATGCTTAGAATGTGAGGCATAGGCTTGTTGATAATAGCCTGATAATTTTGTGGTCACTTAAACTCCTTACACTTTATTCAGTGTCTAATAGTGAACATTTAAATTAGAGTTAAAACGTAAATGTAGCAATACCGTAAAACAAATAGAAAATACGCTCTCTAAACCTGCTCAGTTTGCTCTAAAATGAAATTATTTTCTCGTTATTTGTGTCAAAATTCATACTTTAAAATATGTCTAATCAAACGGTTATATATTGGGGTACACATCTACATACTTGCTTACATCTTGTCCGTTTTCATTAACAGCAATCAATCAAATTTAGGGTAATACTTTAATGGTGCCTAGCAAATAGGAATTGTGAAGTATCCCACGCGAGGTTGCACGACTTTCATGTCACATGGACAAACAACTGGAGAGAAAGATGAATACATTAACATTAGCATTTGGTACAGCACTTATTGTCGGTTCTTCAATGGCAGCAACAGATGCAAACGCCGCACAGTTTGTAGCTGCAGATAATTCTGCTGGGACACAAGCATGTATGGCTATTGTGTCAAATAAACCCATAAACCTTGCTCAAACAATGCGTGATTTACGCTTAAACAAACGCGTCATCTCAGACAAGTTACAGTGCAATGATATGTCTACGGCACAGTTTGCCAGCACCTATGGCTTTAATAAATCAGCAAGCTACTTAAATTTAGAGCAACAAACAAAAACAAGTATTCAAGATATCGCTAAAGTCAGTGATAACACCGTCTACGTCATTTCGGGTTCTAAATAATGACAGATTTGATGTAGCAGACCTTGTATAGGTCTGCTACACACTTTTTATAAAAGCGCAGCAATTAAGCCAAATACACCACCAAACACGCCACCCCAAATAACCAGCCAGCCTAAATGTTCTTTAATCATTGTTTGAATGATATCTTTTACCATGACGGGAGTTAGTTCGTTTAAACGCTCATCCACTAACCTTTCTACCGTGTTATGTAACGAGCCACCAATGTGCGAGTTTGCAAACAGCTTTTCATCGAGTATTGTTTTAAATTCGTCACTGTGAGAAATATCAATGACGGCCTGTTTCATTTTATTTATGAACGGCTCACGCATTGGCTCTAAGGCATCACGTCCACCAAACATTCCTAACATACTGCCAAATTGCGATTGCTCAATAACTTCGATTAATGAGTCATAGGCTGGGCTTAGGTTTACTTCAGCAATAACAGGCTCTAATTCTATTTGAGGTTTCGCAAGAGCCATCACTTGATCTATTTTCTCTGCCGCGAAAAATTCCGTCATGACTAACTGCCTGATGGATGCTTTAAACGACTCAAACTTTAGCGTAATGACACCTGAGCCATACAAGAAAGGTACTTTTTCAAACAGCATATGTATCGCTAACCAGTTTGTTACAGCGCCAGACAAAGCAAATAATCCCACAGATAATACAATCGCCTGATCAAACAAAAATCCAACTAACACGAAGGCCAAAGCCACTAAATTAGTAACAAGACTTTTATTCATTTAAATCCTCACGCACACAGCAAAATATTTAATAATATTAACGCTATGAGATTGTTAATTCACCGACTTTTTGCCATAGTTTAACTACATGGTTAAAAGGTGAGCGATATTATGTGGAATTCAGTGAATGAACAGATAAGCCAAGCTATGCACTTTGATTTTAAGCATACCTTTAAACGCCAACTGCAATCGCCCAACAGCGATAAATACTTTGAACTGCGCGATGAAAATCACCGATTTTTTGTCAAGGTGGCTCACTTAAGTGATTTAGAAAGATTAGAGTGCGAATCCTTTAATTTAAAGCTTTTAACGCAAGAAAGCTTATTTATGATCCCCGACTGCATTGCCACAGGGTGCAATATTGAATTTTCATTCATCATTTTAGAGTGGTTAGAACTGGACAAACTTCCTCACTCAAATTGGCATACGATGGGCGAACATTTAGCCACACTTCATCAAAAGCATACGCAAGCCATGTTTGGTTTTGATCATGACAACTTTTTAGGCCCCACAGTCCAGCCAAACCGATGGCACAAAAAATGGGATGTTTTTTTTGCAGAAGAACGGATTGGTTGGCAACTTCAACTCTTGCAAGAAAAAGGCATTGAACTCGTTGATCAAGATATGTTTATCGCTTTTATTAAAGACACCTTGCACGGCCATAATGTCGAACCTTCATTACTGCATGGCGACTTTTGGCGACGAAATATGGGCTTTATACAAGCGGTTCCTAGTCTGTATGACCCTGCTTGCTATTATGGTGACCGGGAATGCGATATCGCTATGAGCGAACTTTTCGCACCGCTTCCTGATGCTTTTTATACTGCATACAATCAACAATACCCCCTGCAAAATGGCTATGAACAGCGTAAATTGATCTATCAGCTATACCCTATTTTAAATCACGCTAATATTTTTGCCGGACACTATCTGACTGAAGCTAAACAACAAATTGATTTGCTGCTTAAATAAACTTTAAATTGCTGTAAAACGAATGTCATAAACGCAAGAACAGGACTATAGTGTAAATAGAACACGTTTATATACAGGTGCTAGCCGCTTGTTTAGCGGTTAGTGTGTAAGTTATATCAATCTTATTAAATTTGCGTTCATCACCATTAGATTACGATTTTATAAGATTGCAATTTAACGAATTCAGGCATGCCTGATTAAGGTAAAAGCTGATGAAAGATAACTTTTCTCAACGTATATCCTGCCCTCATTGTGGACATCATATATTCGTGGCATTAGATGCCAGCGAAGGCGACCAAGATTATTACGAAGAATGTAGCGCATGCTGTAACCCTATTCATTTAAACATGCACATTGACTACGCACACAACAAATTAGAATTACATGTTGACAGTGACGACGAGCAAATTTTTTAATTTGCTTGTCGTGCCAAATAGTTTTCAACCGTGTTTATAATTGTGTAAGTTTGTTGGTCAACCTCAATATTGAGTAGATTGCCTTCGCGTTGTTTATCTAAATTAGTAATCGCGAGAGTTTCAGGTATGAGGTGTAACCAAAAACCACGCTCATCAACCTCACCCACAGTTAAACTTGCACCATTTACGCTGACAAACCCTTTGTACAATAAATATTTTTGCCACTTTGGATCGATTGTAAGATGCATTTTGCAGTTATTTTGTTCATGTATAATAGACGTTATGTTTGCCATACAGTGAATATGGCCCGATACAATATGCCCCCCAAGCTCAGTGCCTACCGTTACGGAGCGCTCAAAGTTGGCCCACTGTCCGTTTTGCAATTGACCAAGGTTAGTCAACTTTAATGTCTCATCAATCACATCAAAATAAATAAGTGTAAAATCACTGTCCTGAAGTGCTTTAAATTCGACAACAGTCAAACAACAGCCATTAATTGCAATGCTGGCACCCATAGTCAGTTTTTGCGCATACTCATTAGCGACTTTTAAGGTTAACCTTAGTACCCCACCCTCGTGCTTTGTGTGTTCGACAATGGCTTGAGTTTGTATAATTCCAGTAAACATCTTGGCGTCTTCTTTTATTCGCAAAATACATATCTGCGATTTTTATTGATCTTTGAATAGATTACAATGACAACCTGTTTTTTTAGTTGTGTATTTTATGTCTTTTTGTAGTTGGGAAGCCAAACGGTTAATTTCTTTAGCCATCCCTGTATTTTTGGCGCAAGTGACCCTGATATTAATGACGGTTGTTGATACCGTAATGGCAGGACAAGTGAGTGCAACGGATCTGGCTGCTTTATCAATTGCAACAGGTATTTGGAACCCCTTAATGTTAGCGCTTCAAGGTATCCTGCTTGCACTGACGGGAATTATTGCGCAGTTTTCGGGCTCAAATGACAAACACGGCATAAGCCATTATTTTCAACAAGGCCTATATTTAGCGCTGGTGCTTAGTGTCATTGGCTTAGGGCTTGCTACTTTAGCAGACAGTATTCTCTCTCATTTAAATACAACAGCGGCGATTACAACGCTCGCTGAACAGTATATACATTTTGTAAAATGGGGCATTTTTGGCTTTTTACTCTTTAGTGTTTATCGCAATATCACTGAGGGTATGGGCATGACCAAACCTGCTTTTTACATAAGCTTAATCGGCTTAGCCGTTAATATTCCTGCTAACTACGTGTTTATACACGGTCATTTAGGTTTTAATGCGTATGGCGGTGCAGGCTGTGGTATTGCAACGGCGTTAGTTTTTACGGCGATGGCTATCACACAAATGATATACTGCCATTTTGATAAAAAAATTAATGCAAAGGCGTTATTAGCGAATTTCTCGTTACCACAGCCTGCCACTATGTGGACAATCACTAAAGTCGGCATTCCTATTTCACTGGCCACATTTTTCGAAGTGACACTGTTTGCCTGTATTCCACTGTTTATTGCACATTTAGGTGCTGTTGCTGTCGCAGGCCATCAAATAGCGGCAAGTGTAACCACTTTACTTTTCATGATGCCGTTGAGTTTATCTATAGCTATTAGTATTCGTATTGGTAATTTGTTTGGACAACAGCATTTCAAACAATTAAAAAGTGCGGTGAGTACAAGCTATATTTTAGCCGCTATTATTGCCTTTTTATTGGCGAGTGTGACTTTCTTTGCGCGAGATATTATTAGCCAACTGTACTCAGATAATCCTGAGGTTTTAGCGCTTGCCTCATCAATCATGGTACTTGCCTGTATTTACCAATTACCTGATGCATTACAAGTTTCTGCCAATGGAATTTTACGTGGTTTAAAGTATACCGCCCCAATTGGTTATATTACCTTCGTGTCGTATTGGTTGATCGGTTTTGCACTTGGGTTCGTACTTGCTCGTACAGATTTAATTGTGCCAGCGATGGGGCCTCATGGGTTTTGGATAGGTATTATCGTTGGCCTCAGTGCTGCGGCCATCATGTTGATGTACACAGTTCATAGGCGATTTAACTATGCACCTTTTCAGCAAAACTAAGTCTTTATTTAAGCTCACAGTGTGTGCTGTGAGCCTTGTACTATTTGGTTGCTCACCCTCAGCCAGTGATATAAACAAAACATATGCCGAAAGGCTCAATAATGTTCTTGCATTTAAAGAATTTGAACTCACTAAACCCGCGCGCATTGAGCCCGTTCATTTTGATATCGTTTCAGGCAGCGCTCACACCATTGGCATGTTAGAACTTGCGCAGTTACGTCAATGTGAACTCGCAACGTTAATTGCAGAGCATAATAATCAATTAGGTAAAACAGCCACTGCTGCGGGTGTGCTTAGCTATCAAATTGATTTTATTCAAGCCGCTGAAAAGTGCTTAGATACCCTATCGCCTGACAATCCGCTGTATACAAAAATTGCCCAAGCTTCTGAGCAAAAACAACAAACGCTCCCGCAGTATTTTGAAGCAATGATAACGAACGAAAGAGAATTTAAAGTTATTTGGCAACTTACGTCATCTAACTTAGATGAACACACGGCAGGCTTCACAGAAACCGAGCACGCTATGAGCATGTTCGCGATGTTAAACGAACAAATTAAAACCGGTGACATTAGTGAAATTGATACAGCGTCGCTTATAAACGCGTTAGAAGTATTAAATAAGTTTAAATACAACACCTTATTAGTGTCTGCCGTAAGAACACAAATTCATTATAATGAGCAACTCACAACGTTATTGCAGCAATATGAAATAGACGCACTCTGCCCTGCTAACAAAAATAAACAGAAAGCACAAAAGCTCAGTAATATTTTTAAAAAGTTTTATTTAGAGCAGTTACAACCTTATCAATCATTCTTAACAGGTAAACTCGAGTCACTGCTACCTTTGTACGAAAAAATATGGCAAGACCCAACGTTAGGTCATTATGTTGATAGCAGCCATGAAGGCAACATTCTTACAGAGCTTAAATTTTCAGCAAAACAACACGTTACTTGGTGGCAAAACTTTTATAAGCAGTGTGAAATTAGTCCATTATGAATAAAAAAACAGCACTTAACACAAAAATAGCTAAAGCAGCTTGATTCAAGAAACCAGTCGCTATATATTAGCCACCGTTGTTTAGCCAATTAAACAACCGCTTAAATCAAAATACAACCGTAGCTCAGTTGGTTAGAGCACTACCTTGACATGGTAGGGGTCGGTGGTTCGAATCCACTCGGTTGTACCACGATTTATTTGATATTTCTTTATTGTACGACCGTAGCTCAGTTGGTTAGAGCACTACCTTGACATGGTAGGGGTCGGTGGTTCGAATCCACTCGGTCGTACCAATTCTCTCCAAAATTTTTACATAAAAATAATTAGCCCAGTTACTTAAAGCACACCCACTCTTAATGACCCGGTCCAGTGGTCTGTGGCTCGAATCCACTCGGTCGTATCAATTAATTCTCTCCTAAAATTTTTACTTAAAAATAATTAGCCCAGTTGCTTAAAGCACACCCTCTCTTAATTATATCTTCCCTAGCACTGTTGGTTATATCACGCTCACTGCTCCTAGCCCACGCCAGATACTGCAAGCTTTAAGCGAGTCGTAGAATAATAAAAAATCGCAATGACTCTGTTAGTTACCGCACTTATTTATCATTTAATTACTACATGAAATAAACGGTAATAATGAAAACGAATTAATAAATAACGGTAAATGGCTTGTGTTATTTTTTAATCAATTTTTTAAATCAACTGTTGACGTAAACGAAAATTAGCACTACCCTTTTCTGGAAGCGCTTTCAGAAGCGTTTTCTTTTTCGTTATTTATGGTAGCGCTTCCATATTTATGAAAAGGCATATTTAGACAACAATAGCATGCACTTGCTGCGTGAATAACAATGATAAAGAACGAGGGAAACCTAATGTCAAGCCATAACTTTAAAAGAACAAAGTTAGCAACTAGCTTATCTTTGCTCTTAGGTGCAAGTACCTGTTTACCGGCCTTCGCAGAACAAACTGAACACAACAGCGACATTGAAGTTATTCAAGTTACTGGTTTTAAAGGTAGTATAAAAGAATCAACGCAACTAAAACGCTACTCTTCCGGTGTTGTGGATGCAATATCGTCTGAAGATATTGGTAAATTCCCAGACACGAATCTAGCAGAATCATTACAACGCATTACGGGTGTATCAATTGATAGAAGTAATGGTGAAGGCTCGAAGGTTACTGTGCGTGGTTTTGGTCCTGATTATAATATGGTTACCCTCAATGGCCGTACTATGCCAGCAGCTTCCTTACCAGCGGGAGGAGGAACACCTAACTCAAGAGCTTATGACTTTGCAAACTTAGCCTCTGAAAGTGTTAAATCAGTCGAAGTTTATAAAACAGGTAAAGCAAGCATTGCTTCAGGTGGAATTGGTGCAGCAATCAACATTAATACAACTCGCCCATTAGATAACCCTGGTTTAATTGCAAACGTGGGTGTAAAAGCAATGCACGATACAACAAATCGTGTTGCTGATGATATCACTCCAGAGATATCAGGTATTTTTAGTTGGACTGATGCCGATGCCAAATTTGGCGTATCACTCACCGCGAGTATGCAAAAACGTGATAGCTCTGCAACGGGTGCATTTGTCAACGAATGGCGCACAACAGCATACGATGGAACAATTCCACAAGCAGCTGATGACATTATTGTTGAGAACGCCCCTGCTATGGGCCAGTATTATTCAATGCCATCTGATCTTCGCTATACAATTGCGGACCGCGAAAGAACACGTACGAACGCTCAATTAACTTTACAATATAGTCCCGTCGAATCATTAACAGCAACACTTGATTATACCTATTCGCAACAAGACTTATATGAAGCACGCGCAGAGCAGTCAATATGGATGGATAACTATAAAACCCACCTAATATTTGACGATAATGCCGTAAAAACGCCTATTTATTACCAAGAAGAGCGTCGTGATTTATCAACTCGAGATATAGGTTTGGCTCTACAAGAGTTAAATCAAGTAAATAAAAATGACTCTATCGGCCTAAACCTTGAGTACTTTTTTAATGATCAACTCAGCTTTGTTTTTGACGCACATAGCTCAAAAGCAACAAGTGAACCCGATGCCCCCTACGGCAGCTGGGTAAATGCGGGATTAGGTGCCAATATAGTTGCAGGCCAGCAAGTTGACTTTAGCCGCGATCTTCCTTCGATGGTTATCAATTTTGATGATTGCTCGCGCACTAACCTTAACTGCACTGGTGCTTTGGAACAAAGCGATGTAGGTACTTCTATTCTTGATAGTAACTTTGCTCGTCAAGAATCAACGGTCGATGAATTCCGATTACTCGGTAAATATGAAATAGAAACGGGCGTGATTGACTTCGGCATTGAGTCTCGTTCAATGGAAAGTCATTCATTACAATCTCTTACTCGAAATACAATGGGTAACTGGGGTATCGAAAACCCAGGGGAACTTCCTGATGGTTATTTAAACCCGACTAATTTTTTAAATGAATTTGATGACTACGATACCTCAGGATCATTTGATCAAGGGTTTACTGGCAGCGCATCTGAAATTGGTTATTGGGCTGCACAACAGTACGGTTTTAACTTTGCTGCTGACGGTGCATTCGCGACCAACCGAACAATAAAAGAAGAAATTAAAGCAGCCTTTGTAGAATATAAACATCAAGGTGAAATAGGTGATATGCCATTCAACCTATTAGTGGGTGCGCGTTACGAAACCACAGATGTCACATCAACTGCTAATATTGATTTACCTAATGCTGTTGCATGGGAAGGCAATAATGACTTCAATGTGCGTTATGGTACAGATAAACAAGATTACTCTCTCAGTTCTGACTACAACCATTTTTTACCGAGTATCGATTTCGATATAAACGTGGTTGATGATGTAAAAGTGAGAGCATCATACAGCACCACGATCGCCCGCCCTACTTATGATAATTTAAGTTCTGCAGCGACTGTCGGCGTACCTACAGGTCCAAAACTTATTCCGGGAACAACGAATGCACCAGCATCAACAGGTAACCCGGGGTTAGTCCCGCTTGAGTCTGACAATTTTGATGTGTCTGTTGAATGGTATTACAGTGATGTTAGTTATGTATCTGTTGGTTATTACAATAAAAAAGTCGACAACTTTATTGGTTTAACACCCATGACACAAAACTACTATGACTTACGTGATGTCTCAGCTGGCCCTCGTGCACAAGCGGCCATTGCTGAATTACAAGCCAGAGGACTTGCAATAACAGATTCAAACCTATTCCAAATGGTGGCTGCAATGGAAAATGGGGTTGAATTTGACTCAATGAGCTACGAAGAATTCGAAGCCGCATATGATATATTGCCTAATGGTGACGATCCGTTAATGGAATTTACAGCTCAAGTGCCAACCAACAATAAAGACGCCAAAATAGACGGGTATGAATTAGCGATTCAGCACTTCTTCGGTGACTCTGGGTTTGGTGTTCAAGCCAACTACACCATTGTAAATGGCGATATTGATTTTAACGTTGCAGCAGATCCCACAACAACACAATTTGCATTAGTCGGTTTAAGTGATACAGCAAATATCATAGCCATGTACGAAAATGATAAATTCCAAGCGCGTATTGCCTATAACTGGCGAGATAAGTTCTTAAACAGTGCTGCACGATATGTTAACGAACCGGCATTCACAGAAGAATATTATCAAGTCGATTTTAATGTGGCATATAACTACAGTGAAAAAATGTCTTTCTTTATAGAAGGGATTAACATCACAGAACAGAATAGCCGCCAGCATGGTCGCTACAAAGCACAGTTATGGAATTTAGAACAAAATGGCGCGCGTTATAATGTCGGTATGCGCTATAACTTCTAGATACTATCTCTTATCGTGATGCATTTTTAGCCAGTCTCTTGATGCACAAACAGCGTACGTGTTTCAGTGTGGACCGCTGGTTAATTATTGCTCATGGTAATGAGAATTAGCTTTGTTGTCAGAGGCATATTTAGCTGAACCCTTTTTATGCCCGCAAGCCGTTCCTTGTTTGGAGCGGCTTTTATTATTTAAAGTAATGCTATGAATACACACATAAATAACATAGTCATCGTGGGTGGTGGCGCCGCAGGTTGGTTAACAGCGGGATTACTGGCAAGCGAACACCCTGATAAAAACATAACGTTAATCGAGTCAGTTAATATTGGGATCTCTGGGGTTGGAGAAGGCACATGGCCGTCGATGCGAAACACACTGCAACGCATCGGTATTAAAGAAACTGACTTTTTACGTCATTGCGACGCCTCATTTAAACAAGGTTCTAAATTTATTAACTGGCAAACAGAATTAGAAGGCGATAATTACTATCACCCTTTTATGGTGCCTCAAGGCTATACCGAATGTGATATTCATGCGGCATGGCAATACCTATCCCCAGAGCATAAATACGCTGACACTGTAAACATGCAAAGCTTTGTTTGTCAGGCCGCTCTCGCCCCAAAGCAAGCCCAAACACCTGATTATGCAGCTGTTACAAATTATGGATACCACCTTGATGCACATAAGTTTGCTCACTTTTTAGCGCATCATTGTGTTAACAAGCTTAATGTAAAACACATTGTTGATGATGTACTGAATGCAAATAATGATAGTCATGGCTATATTCAAAGCGTAAATACGCTCAGTAACGCAGCTATTTCTGGGGATTTATTTATTGATTGCTCAGGTAGTGCAGGCTTATTAATTGCAAAGCACTACCAAATAGAGTACTTAAATCAGAATCACATTTTATTCAATAATTGCGCCGTCACGACCCACCTTCCCTATCAGGATCCACACGATAATATCGCGTCAGCAACGTTATCCACTGCGCAACAAGCAGGCTGGATATGGGATATTGGATTACCTACTCGACGGGGCATAGGATACACATTCAGTGATAAATATTGTGACGAAGCAACGGTAATAAAGACCTTAAAACACTATGCAGAGCAATCTATTGGCTCCAAACTAGCGGAGCAACTTGATACTCGAACGCTGCGCTTTACACCAGGATACAGAAAAGAGTTTTGGCATAAAAACTGTGTCGCTGTTGGTATGTCACAAGGCTTTATTGAGCCCTTGGAAGCGTCAGCTTTAGCGATGGTGGAGCTAAGTATTAGTATGCTAAGCGAGCAAATGCCGTCAAACCGCCAACATATGACTTTATTAAGCGCACGTTTTAATGAGCGCTTTAACTACCGCTGGCAAAAAGTCATCGAGTTCTTAAAACTCCATTATGTGCTTAGCAAACGCAATGATAGCCCATACTGGCTCGATAACCGCCAAACGAATACAATTCCAACCGCGTTACAGAAATTACTCGAATTATGGTGTTATCAACCGCCAAGTCGGTTTGACTTAATTGAAAATGAAGAAGTATTCCCTTCGGCTAGTTATCAATATGTGCTTTATGGCATGGGTTTTCACACCCGTTTACCCGCTCATATGAGCACAAAACAGCAAGAATTTGCGCAGCAACTGTGTAAGCTAAATCGAGAGCGGATTGGGCACTACTTAAAAAATTTACCTAGCAACCGCTTATTACTCCAACAACTATTAGCTAAGTAAGGGTTAAGAATGACAAATCACTTTACCAAACATGTCGTTATTGCTGGGGGCGGTACCGCCGGTTGGATGGCCGCAGCTGCGTTAGCTAAATTATTAGGCAATGAAATAACCATCACTTTAATTGAATCTGATGAAATTGGGACTGTCGGTGTCGGCGAGGCAACAATCCCCCCTATTCGCACCTTTCATAAGTTACTGGGTATAGATGAACAGCGCTTCATGACCCAAACACAGGCGACTTTTAAACTCGGGATCAGTTTTGAAAATTGGCACAAACCAAACAGTGACTATATTCACTCGTTTGGCATGACAGGCAAAGAGTGCTGGGCTGGCGAATTCCATCACTTTTGGTTACATGCTCAAAATCAAGGTGTTAAAGATGATTTTGGCGACTATTGTTACGAATTGCAGGCTGCAAAACACGGAAAATTTGGCTTCAACAAGCAAAACCCAATCAACTATGCCTTTCATTTGGATGCCAATCGCTATGCCTTATTTTTACGAGATTTTGCTGAACAACACAGCGTAAAACGCATAGAAGGAAAGATAGAGCACATCAACAAATCTGCAACGAATGGCTTCATTGAAAGTGTCACGTTAAAAAATGGCACCACCGTTTCGGGGGATTTTTTTATTGATTGCACTGGCTTTAAAGGCTTACTTATAGAGCAAGCCTTGCATACAGGCTTTGAAGACTGGTCACACTTATTACCGTGTGATAGCGCTATCGCTGTACAAACAACAGGCTCAGATGAAATTCTCCCTTATACACGCTCAATCGCACACCAATCGGGCCGGCAGTGGCAAATACCATTACAAAACCGTACAGGTAATGGCTTAGTGTATTGCAGTCGCTATTTGACTGACGCGGATGCCACACACCTATTACTCAACAATATTAGTGGCGAGATTTTAACAGAACCAAAAGTCATAAAATTTAAAACGGGGCGTCGTCTAAAAGGCTGGAATAAAAACTGCCTCGCTTTGGGTCTCGCAAGTGGCTTTTTAGAGCCTCTCGAGTCAACCAGTATTCACCTTATTATGACCGGTATAATCCGCTTTATACGATTATTCCCGTTCACCCATATCAGCCAACATGCAATTGATGAATACAACAAACAATTAAAATCTGAACTCGAGAGCATTCGTGATTTTATCGTGCTGCACTACAGGGTAACCGACCGCGACGATAGTGAATTTTGGCGTCATTGCAAAACAATGGAGATCACTCAAACACTCAGCCATAAAATTGCATTATTTAAACAAACAGGGCGCGTTTTTTTAGATGACGGTGACATATTTCGCGTTGATTCATGGGTGCAGGTAATGCTTGGTCAAGGAATAAAGCCACAGCAATATCATCATGTAGCCAGCTTAATGAGTGAACAAGAATTAATGCAGTTTTTACATGGTATTAAACAGCAAATAGCACATCGCCTTGCGCAATTGCCTAACCATAAAGAGTTTGTAAGTAAGTATTGCTCACAGAACAATTAGTGTATTGACTGATTTCCATGCACTATTTAGGCTTATTTCGCATAGAGTCTGTATGCTGTGTCAGTACTCATACCTCGTTAAATATGTTTGGTAAGTATACGCGTTTTATAAGGTCATACTATTACAGCGAGTGTCAGCAGAGATGTGTAATTATTAATCGTTTTTTCTTTTATAAAGCAAGCAGTAACACTTGCTTTATTGTTTTTTAAAATGCAAAAAACACCGTATTAAACCCGTTATTAAAATAAACTATTGACCATAACCAAATTAGTCTCTAACCTAAATATGGAAGCGCTACCATAAACACCCAATATTTTGCGTGTTTTTTTGAAAAAACATGGAAGCGCTTTCAGTAGAAAAGAATTAGTCACCATTTAACTTGCAATTGTTCACCAAAGGTTTCTTTAAATGACTCAGCTCACGTTACCAAAAAACTCACCTATGCTTAGCAAAGACTTTATCTATGGCGTCGCTACGGCTTCGTTTCAAATTGAAGGTTCTGCGGATAAGCGCCTCCCCTGCATCTGGGACACTTTTTGCGCAACACCGGGGAAAATCGCCGATAATTCGAATGGTGAACGTGCGTGTGAACATGTCATAAAATGGCGTGAAGATATTGCTCTCATTGACTCTTTAGGAGTGGATGCTTATCGCCTCTCAATTTCTTGGCCACGAGTCATAACCTTAGACGGCACTCTAAATCATGACGGTGTAAAGTTTTATACCGATATACTAGATGAGTTAGCACGTCGCAATATAAAAGCCTTTGTGACGCTTTACCATTGGGATTTACCGCAACACTTGGAAGACAAAGGGGGATGGTTAAATCGAGAAACCGCCTTTGAATTTGAACGCTATGTTGATTTAATAAGTAAAGCATTTGGTAATAAGGTTTATTCATATGCGACATTGAATGAACCTTTCTGTAGTTCATACTTAGGCTATGAAATTGGTGTTCATGCTCCTGGAATAAAAGGCCGTGAATTTGGCCGAAAAGCAGCGCATCACCTATTACTTGCCCATGGATTAGCCATGAAGGTTCTGAATAAAAATAGCCCACACGCGCTCAATGGAATTGTACTTAACTTCACCCCTTGTTACCCGGTTACTCAAAGTGATGCCGATTTAGCTGCCACAGCATTTGCTGATGACTATATAAATCAATGGTACATGAAACCGGTAATGACCGGAGCGTACCCTGAAATTATAGAGCAGTTACCTGAGGCTCATAAACCTGACATATTACCAGGGGATATGGAAACAATTGCTCAACCACTTGATTTTTTGGGTGTCAATTTTTACACGCGATTACACTATCAAGCGAGCGAAACTGATTATTATGAAGAAATGCCTCACCAAGCACCAATGACCGATATTGGCTGGGAGATATACCCAAAAGCGCTCACTGAATTATTAGTATCGCTGCATGAAAAATACCAGCTACCTCCTGTTTTTATTACTGAAAATGGGGCTGCTATGGATGACAAGATGATTAATTCAGAGGTTCATGATCAAGATAGAATTGATTATTATAATAGCCATCTAAACGCTGTGAACGACGCAATGGAGCAAGGTGTTACTGTTTCGGGGTATTTTGCATGGAGCTTAATGGATAATTTTGAATGGGCAGAAGGATACTCAAAACGTTTCGGTATTGTTTATGTCGACTATGTAACCCAGCAACGTGTTATTAAAGACAGTGGCAACGCATACAGTCACTTAATTAAAAACCGCTAATAATAAAGATACCAATAATGATAAAAAACACTCTGCCCTTACATGAAAAAATAGGCTACGCAATGGGTGATGCGGGCGCCAACTTAGTGTGGCGTGGCGCATTAGCCTACTTAGCCGTTTTTTATACTGACACATTTGGTATTTCAGCGTCTGCCGCTGCCCTCCTTTTTCTAGTCGTACGTTTATCCGATGGTGTCACCGATATCATTATGGGAATGATAGCTGACCGCACGCAAACGCGATTAGGAAAATTTCGTCCTTGGATTTTGTGGTCGACGCCTTTTTTAGCGTTATTTATGGTACTGTGCTTTACCACCCCCAACATTAGCCCAGTCGCAAAACTAATATACGCCTACTTTACTTATATCGGACTCACATTAGCTTACACAGTAAGTAATGTCCCTTATTCAGCTTTAATGGGAGTCATGACAGGGGATGACCTAGAGCGGGCAAAACTCTCTGGATTCCGTTTTGCTGGAGCATTCACTGGTGGACTATTAGTGATGGGTTTTTTGCCGGATTTAGTTGCTTACTTTGGCCAAGGAAACAGTGCGCAAGGTTATCAATACACTATGTATTTATTCGCTGCTTTACTCACAATACTCATGCTGTTCACCTTTGCCAGTACGAAAGAGCGCGTTCAACCCGCTTTAAAAAAACAGACCTCATTAAAATATGAGTTATTAGATTTAAGTAAGAGCTTACCTTTTATAGTGCTTCCATTATTAGCAACTACGTTGTTTTTTTATTATCGTGAACTTTATTCAGGCCTTTTCTTTGCAGTAACAATGGGCTTAATGACAATTGTCATTCGTAAATTGCTGTCTCAAGATCACAGTAAACTCAGTGGCTCTCAGCAGGATATGGTGGACTTATTAACCAATAAACCTTGGCTTATATTATTAGGCATGGGCTTTTTAACCATGATGTTTAATGGCATAAAGTACGGTGTGATTGCCTATTACTTTAAATATTATGTGGGTAATGAGCTGATGGCCGGACAATATTTTATTGCCTTGTTAGTTGTCTCTATCTTTGGGGCTTTACTAACGGGGAAGCTGGCTGAAATATTTGGAAAACGCACTTTATTTATTCTTTCATTAATTCTAAGCGCCCTGTTTACAATTGCCTTTTTCTGGCTACCAAGTGACAACATCCCGCTGATCTTTGTTCTTGGTTGTAGTGCTGAGTTCTTTGCAGCCATGATGCCTACCCTGTTTTTCTCGATGCTCGGTGATAGTGCTGATTATTCTGAGTGGAAAAATAACCGCCGTGCTACTGGCCTTATTTATTCTGCAGGTACATTTGTGCAAAAGACAGGCGGTGGATTCGCCGGTGCGCTTGTTTTAGTCGTACTCGCGGGCTACGGCTATAACGGTATGGATGAAACAACAATCGCTCAATCTTTAGAAGGTATGAAATTGCTTATGAGCTGGTTACCCGCAGCGTTTGCACTTTTAGCGGCCGCACTCATGCTCTTATATCCATTAACCACTGAGATGACAGAAAAAATTACAGAAGACTTGGCAATTAGACGTGCAAGTCTGTAAATTAATCTACAAAGGTATTTATTAAATTATCATTATGGCAACTATTTATCAGGTCTCTGAGCTTGCAGGTGTTTCTCTTTCAACCGTCTCTCGCGTGTTGAATGAAAACGACTATGTAAGTAAAAAAACAAAACAAAAAGTGCTTGATGCAATGAAACAGCTAGGCTATCAGCCTAACTCTATTGCTCGTTCTCTTGCTTCAAACTGTTCAAATAGTGTTGGCGTGTTAGTCTCAGAGCTCGACGGTCCATTCTTTGGAGAAATGATGTCTGCCATTGAAGCCCAACTAAGAGCGGCAGGTAAGCATGTCATAATCACGCCGGGGCACAGTGAAGAAGACAAAGAAAAAAATGGTTTAGAATTTTTGATCTCTCGAAACTGTGACGCCATTATTGCCCATGTTGAGGCTGTTACTGATGATTATTTAGTTGAGCTAAATAAAGGAAAAACCCCTATTTTCTTAATCAGCCGATATGTTGAGCAAATGAAAGAAAACTGCATAAGCCTTGATAATGTCATGGGAGGCTATTTAGCAACCAAGCACCTACTAGACTTAGGGCACCGCGATATAACTTACATAGCAGGGCCCTTGTTTAAGCCAGATGCAGCGGACCGTCTGACAGGGCATAAAAAGGCTCTCAACGAATACAATATCCATTTTGATGAGCAATCTCTGTACGTTGGCGATTTTAAGGAAACGGGCGGATACAATGGCTTAAAGCATTTTTTTGAAAACAAAAAGCAATTTACTGCCATCGTGTGTGCTAATGACGAAATGGCGTCGGGCGTGATGAAATGTGCGCGAGAACATAATTTTGAACTTCCTAAAGATCTCGCAATTATTGGCTTCGATAATGTTCATTTTACAAGTTATTTGTACCCTACTCTCACGACGATTGACAATCCCGTTGAACAAATGGGGAAAATGGCCGCTAATTTAGTTTTAAGAGATATTTATAAACAAAATCGTGCCGATATAGAACATATCTTTTCGCCCAATCTTATGATGCGAGACTCAACGCCAAGGTCAAATTAACAGTAACCCCTTGAGAGTATTATCTAATATAAATAAGTAGAGCGTTGACAACGTCTTCGTTTCTACTTGTTACATTCAACTAATATCTAAATATGATAAAGGAGATGTTGGTGTTTATTGGTGAAGTATCAAAGAAGACACAATTAACTGTCAAAACAATCCGATTTTATGAAGAAAAAGGTCTAATACCAGTACCTCTAAGACAAGGAAAGTACCGTGTCTACACAGACGATCACGTTGAAATATTAAAGCTAATTTCTGAAGCTAAAACCCTAGGCGTCACATTGTCTGAACTTAAGGGATTAATTAAATTTAAAGATTCAAAGGCTAACTGGTCAGAAATTAGTGAGTTTTTAGTGATACTAAAAGAACGTCTAACAGAGCAAATAAACGCAACCGCAGCAAAAATTGCCAAAATAGATTCATGTATCAGTATAATCAATCAGCAAACACCTCTTGACTCTCCCCTTAACGAGAGAGTGTATGATGGACAAAAGGTCGCGATAACGAAATAAATCAAACCATTTTAAACAAACTGCTTATCCGTTTACTAATCGGTTAGTTTTTGAATTGGTATGTTTTTGAATAGATAAATTCGCTTTGTAGCCTACTCTTTCAGGCCCTTGCCTGCGTTGTTTATAAGTGATTTCTAACTATAAGGAATGACATGGAAAATTTAGCAAAAAACCTTTGGATCTTTAATGGCAAAAGTGTCACTTTTTTAGGCTTACCCTTTTCTACGCGTATGACCATAATCAAGCTTTCAAATAATGAGTTGTGGGTACACAGTCCTATCGAATTAACAGAGGCTTTGCAGCAGCAAGTAGATAGCTTAGGAAAAGTAACGTTTTTAATTGCACCTAACCACCTTCATCATTTGTTTTTACCACAATGGATAAATGCATACAGCGACGCTAAAGTTTATGGCACGCAAGAGCTTATAAAGAAACGCAATGACATTTCATTCAACGCATCATTAAATAATGAAACGTCATACCCTTGGTCACACGACATTGCACAGATATTATTCACCGGTTCAGCATTAATGGAGGAATGTGTCTTCTTTCATAAGCAATCTAACACCCTAATAGTCACCGATTTGGTTGAAAACTTTTCGGGTAACGATTTTAACTTTTGGCAAAAATGGCTGGCTAAAGGCGCAGGTATTTTAGCGCCAAAGGGAAAAACGCCGATAGACTGGCGCTTAAGCTTTATGTTTAATAAAACACAAGCGAGTAAACATATTAGAAAGATATTTGCCTGGGAGGCAGATATGCTAATTATGGCGCATGGTGAAATAATAAAGAAAGACGCAACAGACTTTTTGCGACAATCTTTTAACTGGTTGGTAAAAAATAAATAACCGCAGCTACCCGTAATGCAATTTTGCCAAGACCCCATACAAGTACATTAATATTTCACATTATAAATATTTGCTAATAAACACTCTTTATAATGAAAGCCTATTGACTCTCCACCAAAGGGAAGACTTTAAAATAACAATTATTTTCTACCCATGAGAGGTAATTGTGAAAAATATTATATTAGTAAATGGCAATCCTAAAAAGAACAGCTTTTCATCGAGTATTACTGATAAATATGCACAGGCAGCACGCAAGTCCGCGAACATTCGTATTTTTAATCTACCCGAAATGGATTTTGATCCAAATTTAGTGTGTGGTTATGATGATGACCAACCGCTTGCGCCATGTTTAAAGGAATTTAGCAAATCTCTTCATTGGGCTTATTTGAACGCGCATTTTTACCGGGCTCAACTTTTAAATTTTAAAATAGCAACTTACTCGCGACTCAACTCCTCAAAGGGAAAACTGCAAGAGTCATTCTTACAATGGACACACCCGCAGAGCTAGCTGCAGAATACGCTCAGTCATATTATCTCACGATGCCCAAAAACAACACTGGCTTAATTGATATTATAAAACGGGGTTCACACTGTGACTAAAGGCTTATATTAAAAAGTACAGGCTATTATACTCTATGCTTAGCGTTGCTCTTATGAGGGAGCCCCGCTAAATATTCGCATATATTTAAACGGAATAATGATGGATTATATTAAAATTAATAAAGAGGCGTGGAACAACAAGACCCCATTGCACATCGCATCAAAATTTTACAATCTCCCCGCATTTATAGAAGGCCAAACGTCACTAAACCCCATAGAACTTTCACTTTTGGGTGATGTTAAAGGGAAGTCACTTCTGCATTTACAATGTCACTTTGGCCAAGATACTTTGTCTTGGGCAAGATTGGGGGCTAATGTAACTGGCGTTGACTTATCATCAACGGCTATCGAACAGGCAAATAAACTCAAAGACTCTCTTGCTTTAAATGCGCATTTCATTGAAAGTGATATTTACCAGTTCGGTCAGTTCAATGATACACAATACGATATTGTATTCACGTCTTATGGGGTGCTTAGCTGGCTGCCAAATTTAGATAACTGGGCACAGGTTATTGCCGATGCTTTGAAGGCTGGTGGTGAATTCTACTTAATTGAATTTCATCCTTTTCAAGGACTTTTTGATGGCTACAGTTACTTTCCTAAATCAACACCTGATATTGAAGAGGAAGGAACATACACCGAAAACTGCGATGGCACGAAATCCAAAACAGTCAGTTGGAGTCATTCAATAAGTGAAGTAATCAGCTCATTACTAAAAGCGGGATTAAGTATAGAAGCATGCGATGAATACCCTTTCAGCCCTTATGATTGCTTTGATGGCCTAGAATATATTCCCCACGCTGGTTATCAACTATTACATAACGGGCAACAGGTTCCATTGGTTTTTTCAATCAAAGCTCGTAAGCGCTAATTAAATCTAGGTAATTTTTAACAGAGGTATATATGGATATAAGTTTACTGAGTATTTTTATTTCTGTGGCACTAGCTCATTTCCTTGCTTTACTCAGCCCAGGGCCAGATTTCGTGCTGGTAGTGAAAAGTGCACTAAAAGGAAACCAAAAGAACGCTATTGGCGTCGCCCTCGGAATTGCGATAGCAAATGCAGTTTATATAGGGTTATGTTTGATTGGTGTTGGGGCAATTTTATCAACGTCTGTTGGCTTAATGATCGCACTTAAAGTGATTGGTGGGCTGTTTTTAATGTATATCGCTTTTCACGCGTTGAAAGCACCTAAGAGCGCTTACAATAATGTTGTTATCGCAGCTCACAGCTCGGTTGCGTTTTCGTTCACCTGCTTTTGTAAAGAGTTTGCGACTGGATTCCTCTCAGGCATTCTTAATCCAAAAAACCTCTTATTTTATCTGAGCTTGTTTACGGTCGCGCTTACTCCTGAGGTTAGCATTACCTTTAAGGTGATTTTAGGTGTGTGGATGACCCTGATTGTTTTTATATGGGATGTTGCCATTATTTACATGCTATCCAAACAAAGAGTCAGGGAAAAATTTGTTAAAGCGTCTTATTTTATAGATAAAGTTACAGGTGCTGTTCTCGGTGTGATTGGTTTTAATATTGTAAAATCAGTATGGTCAAAACAGTAATGTGATAAGTATTAATCATCGTTGCTGCCACTCGCAATATACGCAGTGTCAGCAACTATTATCACGTCATTATTTAAATAAGCCCTTTAGATGTTTACTATAAGTACGGCTTACTTTTAGTGTTTTTCCGTTGTGTAGTGTTGCCATGTACTCAGAGTTACGCAAGGGATCAAGCTGTTTTACATACTCTAGATTGATGATCGTCGATTTATGAATTCTCAAAAATGCCTCTGGCAAGGTATTGCTTTCAAGCTCTTTTAGTCTGGCTCGCATTACATAGGTTTCCGTTTCTGTGTGAACACACATGTAGTCACCCGCCGCATCAATCCATAGAATATCTGCAAAAGGTATTATTTGAATTGGGCTTTTTGCATCTCTAATAACCAAGTTTTCATCGTCAAACTTATAATCTGACTGCGCTGATTTTTCAAATGTTGATTCTTCTGCTTTGTCTATTTCTTGTTGTACTTCTATTAATTCACTTTTTTGGTATAGCTTTACATTATTAACCACTCTGTCTATGGCCTCTGCTAGCCTAGTGAGTTTGACTGGTTTTAATAAGTAATCAATTGCCCTGACTTCAAAAGCCCGCACTGCATGTTGATGAAATGCAGTGACAAAAATAACAGCAGGACAGGTTTCAGGTTGAAAATGTTTTATTAATTCAAAGCCAGACTTTGATGGCATTTCAATATCTAAGAAAATTAAATCTATTTCATGTTCATTCAGAAACTGAATTGCGTCATCCACACTGCTTGCACTGCCTATGACGTTAATCTCAGCAAATTCTTCTAACCTAATACGTAGGCCTTCAATTGCACTATACTCGTCGTCAACTAATAACGTTTTTAACTGAATCATTTAATAAGACCATTAATTGGCAATGTCATACATACCCAAGCTCCACCAGATGAATGATTGCCTTTTTCTATCCGCTGAGCTTTACCATAAATTAATTTCAAACGTTGCTCGCAGTTTGCCAAGCCTATTCCACGTTTAGTGCTCTCATTATGTGTGAAGCCTTTGCCGGTGTCTGAAACCTTTATTATTAGGGTGTTTTTACTCTTTTCAATTACGATTGTTATAGCCATTGTTTTATCAGCTGCCATACCGTGCTTGAGTGCATTTTCAACTAATGGCTGAATTAGCATAGAGGGAATAAGTAGCTCACTACACCCTTCTTCAACTGAGATATTAACAGATAGTTTATCGGCAAAACGACACTTCTCGATGTCTAAATATGTACGAAGAATAGCGATTTCTTCTTTAATTGTGACTTTTTCAAGCGGGTCGGTATACAAACTGTGTCGCAATAAATCACATAACTTTTCAAGCATTTTAACAGCTTCTAAGCTTTCCTTTTTTAGGATTAATGTACAAATCGCATTGATACTATTAAACATAAAATGAGGATTAAGCTGGTAACGAAGCATTTTTAGCTGGGACTCTTTTGCTAAATGTGTTGCCTCAGCCGCTTTTTGTGTTTGTTCTAAGTTATCTAAATAAATCTTAATACCATAATAAAAGGCAGTCCATGTCGACAACATTGTCAATGAGGCGGATGTCCAAGTACCAAAATCAAACCAGCTCATTGGCAGCCAAAAGTTACCATAGAACCATTGTAAAGTGACCCACTTTATTTGGGTCCAAATTAAGGTTGCAGAGATAACGACCACGATATGCAATGCTACTTTTAACTTAAATTCGAGTAAACTGAGATAGGTGAAAACCTTTCTTAGAAAAAGAGTAATTAAAAAGCCAAAGCACGTATCAATTATCAGGTGAGGGATGTGAATAGCCCATGGTTCATTACTGGGAACTTTGATCATGAGTTCGGTCAGAATCGCGTAAACTAGCCAACCGCAAATTTGAAATAACCAAAATAACTGGCTACGAGGGTTAGATGTATTCAAATCATTTATCCAAAAAGCAAAGCAGTCGGGCTATCAACCCCACTGCTTTGCTCCAAATTTAATTACTGCATTTTACCACAACAGCATCACTGTTAGGTTTAATCGTTAAACCAATGTCTGCGAAGGCGATACTCGCTTCGTTTGCTTCAACTTTCAAAACCTCATTTATCGCTTTCGACTCAGTACCCTCAACGTTACAGCTTAACGGTATTGCCAAGGTATGCCATTTTTTATCACTCAGTATCGCATCAAATGAAGAAAAACTAACCTTCCTTAAACACTGTTTCTGAGAACACATAACCTGTAAATCTGTATGTTCACCGGGTGACTTATTAATTCGCATCTTCAGTGTTAAATAACCTGACTGATACATCTCACTCATTTTTTCTGGTTTTTGATACGCTAAAGCAAATGTCGCTTTATCTGTTCCAGAACGCCAAATAAATTGTCGCGCATCTTCTTGATAAGATAAATTCACCGATTGCATCAACAAACTCATACCATCAGTACTTGTAGCCGATGAATTTTTGGTAATGACTTTATCAGTTTGGCCAGCTTGAAGAGTCCACACTAAGTTGTCAGATAAACTTCTTACAAACAACGCTTTCGAATCTGTACTTGCCACTTTCCTCGGTGTCGTTTTTTCGGTTAACACAGGTAAGTTAACCGTATCATCGTATGTTAAACCATAACCATACTCAAATAATGGTTGGTAATTTTCGTCGCCAATATTTAACGAATATTGGTCATCATATTTTGGCCAAGAAAAACTCAATTTCCCTGTGAAATCATACTGAATAGCGCCTTTTTCATTGGTTAATAAAATATCAGCAATACCTTCACCTTCTGACCCCGGTAACCACGCAGCCACAAAAGCATCTGATGCATTCAGCTCTTTATTTACCCAAAGTGGACGACCCGTTAAAAATACAGTAACAACTGGAATACCTTTTGCCTTAAGCGTCTTCAATAATGCTAAATCTTTTTTGGTTTCATATTGATACTCTAGGTACTCAATGTCACCAAACCATTCGGCATAAGGTTCTTCACCGATTACGACAATCGCGACATCAGGCTTAACAGAATAATCACCAAATTCAGCAAACTCAACGTCACCACCCGCCTTTTCAATTTGTGATTTTAGACCCGCAAAGATAGAGGTTGCATTGGGGAAGTCATCATTGGTGTTGTCCGTTCCCTGCCATGAGACACTCCATCCACCAGCTTGCTTAGCAATATTGTCAGCACCGTTTCCGGCAACGAGAACGCGACTTTTAGCATTAATTGGCAGTACATTATTGTTATTTTTAAGTAGTACAAGAGATTTTCGCACTGCCTCTCTAGCTAACTCTCGATGTGGTTGAGCACCTAACCATTCAGGATGTTGCGACTCAGGTCGTAATGAAGGTTTACCCTTTGCAAACACTCCCCATCTAATTTTAGCTCTCAGAAAACGTCTAACCGCATCATTTATTCTAGCCTCTGGTATCACACCTTCTTTCGCTTGCTTAACCGTATTATGATAAAAAGCTTCAAAGTGTTCAGGCACCATTATGACATCAACACCCGCATTTATGGCAGCAGCACATTGCTCAAGATCGCACCCTTCAACAAATTTATGCGCATTCCAGTCGCTAACAACGAAACCATCAAAGCCCATTTGGTTTTTCAGTACCTCTGTTAATAAATACTTATCACCGTGGACGCGTTGACCATTCCAACTATTAAAAGAGGCCATGACCGATTGCACACCCTCATTAATGGCTGAAAAATAGCCCGGACTATGAATCACTTTTAATCCTTGCTCGTCGATAATGGTGTTGCCACGGTCTATACCGCGCTCTGTACCACCGTCACCAACAAAGTGTTTGGCTGTTGCAATTCGCTTGGTCTTTTTCAAAAAGTCGTTGCCGATTTCTCCTTGGATACCAATCACCATCTCTGCAGCATATTCTTTTACTAAATCTGGATTTTCTGAATAACTTTCATACGTTCTCCCCCAACGGTCATCCCTTACTACAGCAACGGTTGGTGCAAAGCTCCATTCAATTCCTGTTGCTGCAACTTCTTTAGCTGTCGCTTGACCGATTCGCTTAATCAAATCAGTATCTCTAGCTGCGCCAAGTCCAATATTATGTGGAAACAACGTTGCGCCATAAACATTACTGTGGCCATGCATGGCATCGGTACCCCAAATAGTCGGAATAGCAATACCATCGACAGATGCGTCCATTGAAGCGAGATACATCTCATCAGCGTACTTTAACCACATGTCCATTGATGCACGTTTATTGCCATAAGGGGCCGTGTTCCCACCATTTAAATATGAACCGAAGCCATATTTACGCATTTGCTCAACCGTTAAATAGCCAATCTCTGGCTGAACCATTTGTGCTACTTTTTGCTCAATTGTCATCGTGGCTAGCAGTTTATCTATATGCTTTTCAACTGCAGGGTCGCGTTTTAGTTTCGTATTAACATTTGGCCATTTTACACTGCCCGTTTCTACACCATACGACAATGGGCTATGAACAACGCCGGTTAAAAAGAGTGGGCAAAACAGTAACTTTAAAAATTTAAATTTAGACATCAAAAACCTATAAGAACAATTAATTACAGAGAAAATCAACGCGGTATGTATTCAATAAAATCGTAATATACCCAAGATGAAGCGCCATAATATTGACCTGGGAAATAATTTGCTTCGACAGAATTATCACCATGCCAATGATTAATCATAATTTTGCTATTATCGATGGGCCACGCGTAAGCTGGAATTTCATTCTCTGCTAAATGACCATCTCCGTTTTCTTTATACACCGTTCGGATCGTTTGCTCATGGCCATTGGCATCGAATAAATACCAGCGAATGGCATTGCTTGACCAATCAAAGCCAATAGTCAGCAAGTTTTCTCGGTAATCTAGCCCATACTGACTTAAGTCAATATCCTTTTCCCAACTTTGGTATTGACCACCTTGCGGTTGGTAAATCACATTTGTATGAACAACATTACCTAACGAAGGAAGCAATTCAATATCAATTTCTTGCCACGCTCTCCCAGGGCTATCCCACCACGATGTATAGGTAAAAATTGATGAAACAGTGCCCGCCACGTTGCCAGATTTTAATCTTCCCTGAACTTTACCGTACCCATAAAAATGGTTGCTTTGTAGTTCTGAACATGAGCCTTGTGCTAATGACAACGTTAAACCATGCTCACTGGGATTTAGTAAATCAGTTTTAAATGCGCAACCAAAGGGTGTGCCATTACTGCCAGTACGTGCAGTCCAAACAGAGCTATCATATCCCCATGAAAAATTATCTTTAAAATAATTAGCATTCGCGTGGGTAGCGACTAAAGTTGTGCAGCCCAATAATGCACTAAGAAACAGTTTTTTCATTGTTATGCCTTAAATAATTTGGCTCCCATATTAAAAATATGGGAGCGTAAAATAGAGGGGTTAGAATGAAAATCCAGCTCTTACACCATAATACCTAGGCATGCCAAAGCTGCCCTTAGGAATACCTTTGCTGGTATTGTTCCAGTATTGAATCGTCTCATCAGATGCATTATTGATGAACATTTCTGCATACCAGTTTTTCTCTTTTGGCTCATATTTTAAAGAGGCATTGTATACAGCAAAGGCATCGCGGCTATCGTCTATGTATTTAGTCGCTTCGTCTGAAACTGCAAAGTCCATATCATCCAAATGCTTATCGAGATTCCACACGGTGGTATACGCTTTATTTTTCCAGCTGGCATTAAACCAACCATGAATAAATCCATATTCACCCAGATCAAAGGTATGTGTATAACTAATGTTAGCCGTGTATTTTGGCGTCATTGCTAAGTTATTACCTCTAAGGTTAGTCGTTAGCAATGTATTTTCAGGGTCTTTAGATTCTTCATAAGAAATATTAAACAAATACTCAGAATCATAATCCCATTTAGTGTGCCAATCTTCCGTAATTTTTGCCTCAGTCCAGGTCACATAACCAGTAATTCGCCCATTTGGATAGGGTTTCCAGTCAAATTCAAACTCAAGACCTTTAATCGTAGAGCCCGGAACGTTTTGAGTATAATAAGCAATTACAGGCTGATTCTGATAATCAAGAATTGGCTGACCATCTTCACCGATTACAGGTGCCCCATCCTCATCTTCAACAACAGACAAGCGCTCAACATTACCAATTGATCCCACTGACGCATATTGCATATCTGTATAATCTGTATAGAAAAATGCTGCTTTTAGGTTCAATGAATTATCAAAAAAGCTAGACTTTGCGCCGAATTCCCAGGTCAGCACTTCTTCGGGATCAAATTTTGTTTCAAACCGAGTTACTTCACCCGTTCTATCATTAACCACTTCGTAAACATCACCAATACCACCCGCTTTAAATCCGCTTGCAAGGTAGGCATAGAGCATTGTTTCTTCGGAGATGTCATAATCTAAGCCAACACGAAAATCATGATGCTGCCAACTTCCTTTATTGTCGTTTTCAAAGTACGACGCATAAATAGACGGATCTTCATAATAATCAACAGGTTGATTGTTAAGCTCTGTTCTATTTAACCAACCAACAGCACAGCCATCAGCATTTGAACAACGATAGGTACGACCGCCTTTATCCTGCTTCGTTTCATCACTAAAGCGATAACCAAATGTCGCATGCAACTTTTCAGTTAATTTATAAGTGCCTTGGCCAAACAAAGCATACGCATCTGTTGAACGGTCTGGCTGGTCCCAAAATGCTTTATCATCCATTGGATTATCGTAATAACCAACTGTGGTTGTTTTTTCATGAAAATAATTGGCACCCACAATCCAAATAAAGTCGCCGTATTCATCTGATTGCAGTTGTAATTCTGTAGAAAATGATTCTGCTCCGGTGCCATCTAGGAAATAAGTAGCGCCATCCCAAGGGTCTAAACCAACTTCGCTATCTTGTGCTGAAGACCTTTCCATATCTTCATATCCCACTAACCACACCAGATCATATTGATCATTTATGGTGTAGTTAAAGGTATTACGAAGGTATGTTATGTCTAGATTCAACTTTCCTGGCACATTAACTACGGCTTGATACGTGTTATCACTCGGTAGGAAATTCGTACAATCACCTCCCATTTCAGCGGGTCTTCCACGTAACTTATCGCAGTTAACTAAATCAAGGTTATTATTGCTATCGTTTACATATTTTTGGAAAACGGTGTGGTTTGAAAAATTGCCATCCAACGGCTCCCAAAGTGTACTTATACGGAAAGAATATTCATCTGCATTATTATAGAAATCACTTTTATCTGCAGCTGTTAACTGACGAACTTTTTGAGCCTCAGGATCGGTTCCTGCGCCATCAATCCACCAGTTTTCTCTTTGTGTCACTGTTTGTCCAACACCTTGGTATGAATCTTCAGAGATTACAGGGGCATTTAAAACCTCATCAGAAAGTCGGCGCGTGTCATATTGGTTAGGGTCATAGTAACCCTCTAGGTAAGAGTCACGCTTTAGGCCTTTCGCTGAAAAACGAACTGCAAACTCTTCAGTTACTGGAATATTGATAAGGCCATCAATACTGCGGCTATTAAACTTGCCCGCTTCAATATTCAACTGCCCATATTGGTTTTCAAATTCAGGCTTGGCGGAAATCACATTGATACTTCCCACTGTCGAGTTTCGGCCAAATAAAGTACCTTGTGGTCCACGAAGCGCCTCAACACGGTCAATATCATACATCAGCGCAAGCGCACCTTGCATTCTTGGTGAATAAATACCATCTAAATGAACACCAACAGCAGGGTCCCCTAACTCAGTTAAGTTAGTTGAACGCACGCCTCGCATTGAAATAACAGGAGCAGATTGATCCGTTGCTGTAGAAATATCTAAGCTAGGCACCAAGTTCGCTATATCCTTTATGTTATTTACACCATTTTTTTTAAGCTCAGCCTCAGTAAGTGCAGTGATGGCCACCGGTGTTTCCATCAATTTGGTTTTACGTTTTGTTGCCGTTACTGAGATAATTTCTAACCCACTATTCTGCTGTTCAACGTCTTTAGATTTTGAATCTTGCTGATCATTATTCTGTGCATATACCGGTAATGAGCATGCTAATGCGACAGCGATAGCAACAGCTTTTTTATTTATTGTGTGCATATTCGACCTTTTTAATGTGTGTTCTAGTGTTAAAGTCTTTACGTTTAATTAACAGTATCTAAAGGAGCATTTTTCATTACTAGTCAAATTCGGCAAAGCGAGTTTCAAACAATACAAAGCGAGACTGGATTCAGATAAAAGAGGGTTAGCGACAGAATTTAGGTTTTCTAACGCGTAAAAAAAAGGGGGATAAACGGGGGCCATTGGGCTTTTAATCATTGCGAAATATTCCTAACAATTTTATTAAAAACCCAACGTTTTGACGTTACTTAAGTTGATTGAGAATGAGTTTTTCGGTGTGGCTCAATAAGTCAAACCCGCCTATTTCACCGTGTCCGGGAACCACTCTTCGTAATATTTTGTAATCATTCTTCAACTGCTGAGTAATTTTCAGCCATGAATGAATATCTCCATGGGCTATATTCCCTACAGAGTTAGACTGTAATGCACGAACCGCACAGCCTGCGTATAAGATACGTTTATCTGGTAACCATACCATTATATTATCCATCGCATGACCGGGGCCTGGGGAAAACACATTCAATGAGCCAAATTTCACCTGTGCACCGGCTGTTGCAAGTTCGGCTATCACATTGTTTGGCACAGCAGTCCCTTGCTCTATTGTCAATTGCTGCGTCAAAGGGTGAGAATACACTTTGATACCACGCGCTTCTAATACATCAACCCCTGAAGCTCGGTCTGCATGTGCATGAGTGACAAGTGCCTTGGTTATCGGCAAGTTTATTTCTGTTTTAATGACGCTTAATAACTGTTGTGTTTGTAACTCTCCCCACGCTGTGTCGATCAGGGTTAAACTTTGCCCCTCCCTGACAATCAAACCATTCGAAGGGAATGTTGTCCCGTTAGGATAAACATAAAAAGAGGTATGCAACCAAACGCCTTCATCTATTTTCGTGATAAAGACTTCATTCTCAGCGTGTATATTCGCTAAACTACTTTGAGTAAATACACCGCAAACAACAAAAAATAATACACCCAATATCCTTTTAAATATCATCATAATTCCTAATCTTCTTGACGTTATAATATTATAATTTTTTACGTGATCGTTTTGTACCAAAAACAACGCTAATTTTAAAAGTGGACTCAATTTACTCGATACGAATGCTCGCCCTAGTTCAGCCTCTGATAGCAGTGATTAAAAACGGGTGCATCGGCCCTTTATTCCCTGCTTTTAATCCTGCCAACTCGTTTAAGCGTATATTCTATTTACACGGTTACTTTTCGATGTTGTATATTTGCAACAAGAGGCTAAGCTTTATATACATAACAAATGCTTAGAAAAAATATGAAATTATTAGTAATGCTCTTTTTTATCTTCTCTACTCAAGTGGTTGCAATGCTTACACCCGTGACCTATGAAAAAGATGGAGAAGTCATTACCAAAAATGCGGTACGCTACAAAGACGGCTATGGTTACAACGTAAATGCCGAACATGTATTAAGACTTGTTACGCTTGATTGGCCACCCTATATCGATGAACACCTATGTAACAAAGGCTGGCTTTACCAGTTTACAATTCAATCTTTGCTTAAAAAAGGCTATGGCGTCTATATCGGCTTCTACCCATGGGCACGGGCAGTAAGGGAGGCAGAGCTTGGCAAAGCAGACATCCTTTTTCCTGAATACTTTATTGAAAGCACGGTTATTTCAGATAACTTTTTAGACAAGACACGCAACGAGTTATTAGCTCTCAGCCAACCGATTCCTGGTGGGGATCTCTCATTTGTTGCCTTGAAAGGAAACCAAATTCGTTTTAATGGCGACCTAAACTCTGTTAAAGACCAGGTGATTGGCGTTGTCAGATCTTACAAAAACACTCAGCAACTTGATGAAATGATTGATAATAAACAAATTGACACCATCGTTGCAAACAATGAGTACCAACTTATCCACCTACTACTAAGCAATCGCGTTAGTCTCATTGTTGCAGATCTTGAAGTGCTTAAAGCCAGTGTTTATAAATCAGAGTTATCGATTAATGGCAAAAGACAAATCATTGAATCATTGGTTGCGCTTGAACCAAAACTTGAATATAAGCCCCTCTATTTTTCTATTAGTAAATCAACACCACACTGGCAAAAAGTACTGAAAGATTTAAATGACGAGATCAAGCAAAAACGACAAAGCGGCCAATTTGAAAACTTCATTAAAAAGATGAAACAGCAATGCTATGGAGTCGAAAAAGCGGCATGAATGCCGCTTCTTAACTTAAAATAATGATTCAAACGTACCATCAGGGAACAAGATACCGGGTGCCCCCCTCACAGTAGTAACATCACCAATCTGGGTATCTCCAAAATAAAGTCCACCACTAAAATTACGTCCTTTTTGTTTCAAATCTAACCATCGGCCATCAGCACCTTTGATAACTGCGTTTACATTATTACCAACAGTTCGTAGGTTAATATCTAGTGCTCGGCTATTCTGCCTGATAAATATATCTGTATTCGTCAACTGCGCTAAAGCAGTTAACTTACCAACAAAGCCAAACTCAAAATCTGTAGCACCATTTAGTGGCGTGCCTAAATGTAATGCGAAAACAAGATTTTCAGTTTCCTCATTTATAAAAGGCGTAGCCTCAATAGCCTGAAGATTAAATGATGTTGTTTTCGATGCGGTTGAAAACTCACCATCAAGATCAAAGTCAGATACAATAGTAAGCAACTCTTCAAACGGTGACACAAAGCGATTAAGTGTCAAGTTTAGGTTTCCTACAAGTTCGCTGTCTTTTTTTACTAAGGTAATATCTGTATTAAGAGTCCCTTCACCAGTAGAGTCCTCACTTAAAATTGTAAAGGGATCATCCGTTCCATCAAACGATAACAGTAACTCACTAACATCAACCAATAACTGAGTCTCATTGCTGCTAATTTGGGCGCTCATAACGCCTGTTATTTGATTTCCTAGTAGACTACTAATCCGCCATTGAGGAACGTTTATATCCATATTCACATCGATGCCATCGTATTGCCCTGAAATTGACCATCGATAAGGGGAATGTTGATACTGCACTGTAAGACCATTTACAGTATAAAGTCCCGGTAAGGTATCATCTGCGGGCGATACATTTGAGAGAACATCAAATAGTACATTTGCTAATGCAACTACAACCGACTGTGAATCATCATCCAATGCATTCGTGAAGCCATTTAAATGTGACGACAACTCAGCGCTGTATTGTTGTTCTTGTAACCTTACGACGCCGATAACATTACGAATATCATCCAATAATTCGCGCGATTGAAGTATGGGAGGTTGTTCATCCAATGCTGAAAGTTCAGAAACCTTGCCTAATCCAACTAAACGTTGCTTTAAATTCCCCACAACCGTTTGAATAAGTTGATTTCCTTTTACATTCAATAAATTTTCACGAATATAACGATTTGCATACTGCGCGTACTCAGGGAAGCGTGAAATTTGCGCCTGGCTTTCAAGTTCAATAAGCTCAGGTTGCGATAAGTTTGCTTCTAATTCAGCCGCACGCTTTAAAATGACTCCAAAACTTAACGCGTTAGTTAATAGTTCAGCTTCTAATGAATCATTCAATTGGCTATGTGTTAAGTGATAAAATGGAGTTGCGCTAACGCTCTGTGATGTAACATCTAACTTTTGAGCGCTAATTACGGCACTGACTGGCGATAAAAATAGCCTATTTTCACCAGGAGCTGCAAAAAATGACGCACTGTAATCTAACGAAAGCGGTAAAACTTCTTCAAAATCAATTTGACGATTTGCGTTTGTGTCATCAGGATTGTCACGATACGTTCTGCCGCACCCTTCATAACTTGGACACAAAACAAAGTCATCATTTGATACAAACTCAACTGAATAATTTGCTAGACTCGTTAGTGAGATATCTAAACTATTGAGATCTGAAGTTTCAAACGTTTGTCGTTCACCACTTGCGTTATTTGTAAGTATCAGCGTGCCAGCATTTGACTGCCATGGCGCAATGTAGAAGTTTGCTGTCGAGGTAGTTTTAATCACGACTTGTTCGGGTACGATGTTTTGCTCTGATGAGCCTCCGCATCCTACCAAAAATAAAAAAATGCCTAAGGGCGCTATTCTTTTTACCATGCTTTATCCTTAGAAATTCACTCTAACAAACCAATTCAAATTTGCATAATATGCTTCGTCTAAATCTAAGCTATCAGTTTGCAAAGTTAACCCTATGTATTCATTTTCTATTCCGACTAAAAATGCCTGGCTGTTACTCTCATATCCACCAAGTAGTTTCCATGTATCTGCAAAATGATAGCGTCCAGTTACTTGAGTAAACGTGTCACTTTTTATTTGTTTAGCCATTAAATGCGCAGAGAATGCGTTGTTAATACGATAATTTAATGATGCTTTTAGTCGTACTGGCATTTCAAATGTATGATCAACCTCATGACCATTCGCTGAGGTAGTAAGCCTTATTGTAGGCTCAGTAATGATGCTACCACTCTCACTTTCAGTGAATGGCACTTCGGTTGTATAGCCTTGAACAAAACCCGCCTCTTTATATTCTGTTTCATACGCGAGGTCTTGAGCTTGTACATTCAACTCCAGCTCTGGTGTAATTTGCCAATTAATATTTAGATCGAAGCTATAGCCTAAACCGGTCGGGTTTTCATCTGAAGTAAATCGCTTAAAAAGTAGGTCCTTAGAGTAATAATAATCAACCTCCAAAGCTCCTTGAATTTCATCACTAAACACCGTGCCATCGACCTTGGCGTCTTGGAAATGTGCACTTGAAAAAATGGTGATTTTGGGGGTAATTGTCAGCGCATTATTATCTAAAAATTTAAAATCATAAGCGACAAAAACACCATTAGTAGTTGCTTGTTTGCCGTCTAAAAAATAACGATAATCACGTTCTTCAAACGGCAGATCATTTTTTTCTGTGTGTAAGTATCGTGCGGTATCAGGATCAAATTCAAGCAAGTAATCAAATCGACTTTGTACACCCACTGTATAATTTCGGGTTTTAATACCTAACTCAAAAATATTAAAAGTAAACGCACTATCTCCGCTTTTTAAAGGAGCATCAAAGTCATCTATAAAAGACTTTACAGGTTGAGATTCAGTGTAAACTTCTGCATCTAGGGTGGTGAAAAAAGTAGTTGGCTCTGCGGCAGCTGTAAAGGAAGAAAATAAAGAGCTTGTTATAGCCATAACAAGTAGTGTTTTTTTCATAGTTTATCCACTTATTATTATAAAGGGGAGCAAGCTCCCCTCTTTTTTATACTGCGTTATTACTTAGTCATGTCTAAAAAACTAATATCAGTGTAGTCAATAACTTCACCATCAATATATTCTATAGAGATACCATTGGTAATTTCAGTCACTGTACCAAACTTCATCATTTTCCCTGAATATAATGCATCAACAGAACCAGAGAAGTCAGCACTTTCAACAGCACTGAGTGACATCATATAAGCAATATCGTTATGAAGCTCTACGCTGACCATGTATGTTTCCATCTCATCAACAGCACTGTCTAAGCCAATCATCGCCGTAAATTCAGTGTCACCGGTCATACCTGATGCTTTAATATTAGCAAGACTAGTTAGATCAGAGCCTTCTAAACTTAACATCCCCGTAAAGCCAGAATCGCCATCAGTTACTTGAACTCGAGACCATGCTTCGATAGTTTCAACTTCACCATCCACTAATGTATCTGAAGATATCTCATCGTTAAATTTAACAATCAAACATGAATCAGATAAATCTGCAGCGATCTTACCGTCTTTTACATCAACACAATCTTGCGTTGCTTGCGCTGTATCCTCAAGCGTTTCAACGATAACGGTGACTCCATCTTCGGTGGTAACTGTACCACCAAATGCGAACACAAGTGTATCTGTTTCAATAACACCATTAACACTGATCATTTCAGATGTTGTGTCGTTAGACAACGATAACTCTAACGCATCTTTATCAAAGCTGTATGTCCATTCAGGGAAACGAGTAGACTGTACATTGTCGGCTTCGTCACCTAAGTCCCAAGCTTCTGTTAGAATGTCGTAGATTACTTCAGCTTTATCAAAAAGTGCTTTACCGCCTGACTTCGTAAGAATCGTTGCTTGAGTAACAGTCTCTGTTCCCGCTTTCACGTCGACTAATACTGTGAACTTAGCAATTGCATCCATAGCAGTATCATAAAGCGCTTGTGCTGCTAATAGTGCATCATCTGCGTTTTCTGCATACATAGCGGCTGACTTAAGTTCAGCTGCTGCAGTTTCGAGTTGCGCATCTGCCATTGCAATATCATCAGCTTCAGTGGCGACTTTCTTGAATGCTGTGGCAGCATCTGTTGATAAATTAGACGCAGAAATTGAAGCCGCAGCTTTCATTTGCGAGTCTGTTGCAGCCGCTATTGCTTGTTCTGCTGCCTCTAAAGCCGCAGTCGCACTTTCAAGGTTTGATACATCAGCAGCTTCAACGGCGATCATCGCAGTAGCCAAAGTTGTATCAGCTGTCATTGCAACCGTTGCGGCTTCAAGTGCAGCAGCTGCTGCAGCTACCGCATTCGCTTTCGTTACTTCAAACTCTAAACCTAATGCCGATACCGCTTCATCTGCTCGTACAACTTCAGCTTCGATACCTGCAATCAATGACACAACGTTGTCGTATTCCTGTGCTACCGCATCACGGACACTTGCAGCTTGATCTGCAAGTTGTTGGTAATCACTATTTTTAGCTGCAAATGCCGCAGCTGCTTTCGCAATACCATTCATCTTAGATTTAACTGATTTTAATTGCTTCTGCCATACCGTGTAAGTATCTACATTACCATTTAGTAAATATACCGCTGAACTATATGCTATTACTTGCTCATTGGTCTCAAGTCCTGCATCACCTAATTCAGTAACATCGGCAAGTGACGCTTGCGCAGTATCAATAAGAGCCATCACAGCATCTAGATCAGCTTGGGCTTCAATCACTTTTTCATTTAGTTTTTGTGCAGCTTTCGAATCAAAGTCATCCCCAGCATTACATTCTTCACCAGAACAACCAATCTTACTTAGCGCATCTTTTACATTCTTAGCTGTTTCTTTAAGCTCATCATCAGCGCCTGCTTTTTTAGCGTCTTTTACTACTTTTTCAACAGCTTTCGTTGCTTTCGATTTTAGTTTTGCGATAGCGTCAGAATCCGTTATACCTAAGCTTTGAGCTACCGCGGCAAAAGCTTCATCAACACCTTCACCTGTTACAAGGGCTGCAAAAATTAAACTCGTATTAATTACCGATTGTTGTAATGCCGCAGCAACCGCTTTGACAGTATCATCATCATTATCGGCGACTTTGCCATCAGAAACACCTTTAGCAAGCTGTGACATCAGTTCATTAAGCGAACCGTTTGTACCCGTGCCAGCCATTGATTGTAGAGATATAGCAGTTTGAATTAGCGCTAATGTACCCGCGTCTAATGAATCACCGTCTTCAAGTTCGGTAAAATCTACCGCACCACCTGTTGAAATATCAGCTAACAAGGCTGCAGCCTCAATGGCAGTATCAGGACCAAGTAGTTGAATTAATGTTTTTAGACTTGCTTGAGAGATTGCGTCTTCAGAAATTGCTTCACCGTTACCCGCACCTTCAAGTAGAAGCTCTGCAGCAATACTGGTAAACAACGTTAAATTAGCAAAATACTGAGTTGACTTATTTTCGCCGTCAGCATAACTCATACCACGAACAGATGCCGCTGCAGCAGGAGCACTTATAAATTTAACAACTTGCAATGTTACATCGTCTTTATACCACTCGCCGAAATCGATGTTGCTATCACCATTGTTTTCCATGCCCGCTTCTTCTGATACACCTGGTGCTGTATCGTAGTCGCCACATCCTGTGAAAGAGTCACATTTGACCATACTGTCATCACCTTCAGATGATGTTGTAACTGTGATATATAATGGTCCAGTAAAATCATCTTCAACAAATAGTGAGTAACCACCATTCATTGCCGTTAAAACTGACTCTGGGTTTGCAGCAAGAACTTTTGCTTTTGCCATCGCATCAGCTTCAGCTTGTGTGTTAGCAGTTGCTGTAAACGATTCGTCTGCAGAAGCTGCTAAACGAAATGCAACCGGTATCATCTCTCCTGCATCATTCATCGTTTTGACAACGACCGCTGCGTTTGATAATGAGCCTTTTACAGCTCGACCTGTTACTTCTGTTCTAAAGCTTGCAGAAGCTGAACCTTCAAATGTTTGAACCGGCTTGACTGTTTCTTTTTTATTGTCGTCGTCAAACCAATTACAACCCGTTAACCCAAGTGATAAAGCAACAGAAGCTGCTATCGGGGTAAATTTATTAATTCGCATTGTCGTTATTCTCCTTAATGGCTACTTCTGTAGCTTAGCAGTAATAAAATACTAGGTTACAATTTATTATCAAACATTAATTAAACGTAACCGAGAAACTATGCAGGCATAATTCCTTTTTATGGCGTGACAAAATAACGGATGTTTATGACATTCATAAGAAAATGGAATATAAAATGCAGAAATACACAGAGTATTTCATCTAAGAAATAAAAAATAAGACATTGATTTTCATTAGGTTACATAAAAACCCTCCGTAAATTACAAAAAAAAATGTGAATAACTAAAAACAGTGCCATAAGGCGTTATCCCTGTTTACAATTATTCACATTTACAATGTAACTTTTTGTAACTGAAAGCTGTTAAGCTGGCACTCTTACCCACCCTTCCATGAGTACTCGCGCACTGCGGCTCATACTGGCTTTTGTTACTTGCCAATCTTCACCAACTCGTTCTGCTGCGGCTCCCACTTTTAACGTACCCGATGGGTGCCCAAAATTTACTTCATGGCGCTGTCCGCCACCTGCAGCTTGATTTACTAAGGTGCCGGGTATCGCAGCTGCAGTGCCAATAGCAACCGCTGCCGTGCCCATCATGGCATGATGCAGTTTACCCATCGACATAGCACGAACGAGTAAATCAATACTGTCGGCTGTTACTTCTTTTCCACTGGATGCATGGTAGCTTTTAGCGGGTGCAACCCACGCAACTTTGGGTGTATGCTGGCGTGCTTTAGCTTCATCTACGTGCTGAATTAAACCCATTTTTAGCGCACCATATGCACGAATTGTTTCTAGCTTTTCAAGGACTGAAGCATCACTATTGATAGCATCTTGAAGCTCAGTACCGTCATAACCGATTTCACTGGCATTAATAAATACAGTAGGAATACCCGCATTAATCATGGTCGCAGATAGCACCCCAACGCCCGGAACGTCGAGTTCATCAACGAGATTACCCGTTGGGAATAACGCGCCTTCACCATCAGCCGGATCCATAAACTCAAGCTTTACTTCGGCTGCAGGGAATGTCACACCATCTAGTTCAAAATCACCTGTTTCTTGAACTTCACCATGGGTAATGGGGACATGTACAATGATGGTTTTACTAATATTTACTTGCCAAACTTTAACTTCTACAACGCCGTTATCTGGAATCTTGCTGGCATCAACCAAGCCATTACTCACCGCAAATGCGCCCACTGCAGAGGTTAAGTTACCGCAGTTACCACTCCAATCAACGAATGCCTTATCGATAGCAACTTGACCAAAAAGATAATCAACATCGTGATCGTCCTTGCTGCTCTTCGATAAAATAACGGTTTTACTGGTGCTTGATGTAGCTCCCCCCATACCATCCGTTTGTTTACCGTATGGATCTGGGCTACCAATAACACGCAGAAGTAAATTATCGCGTGCTTCACCTGCCTCTTGGGCAGGTTCAGGTAAATCAGTTAAATTAAAGAACACCCCTTTACTGGTGCCGCCACGCATATAAGTAGCAGGCACTTTAATTTGTGGTTTAAAGGCCATAATTAATGCTCCTCAGACTCTAAAAAGTCTTGAGCAAAGCGCTGAAGTACACCACCAGCTGAGTATATTGATACTTCTTCGGCTGTGTCTAAGCGACAGGTCATCGGTACTTCAACCACCTCACCACTTGTGCGTGTAATGAGCAGAGTTAATGTCGCACCAGGTGTTGGCTCGCCTTTAACGCTAAAGGTCTCACTACCATCAATGCCTAATGTAGTTCGTGTTGTGCCCGCTTTAAATTCAAGTGGTAACACACCCATACCAATAAGGTTTGTGCGGTGAATTCGCTCAAAGCCTTCTGCAGCGATAACTTGTACACCAGCAAGACGAACTCCTTTTGCAGCCCAGTCACGTGATGAACCTTGACCATAATCAGCACCCGCCACAATGATGAGTGGTTGTTTACGCGCCATGTAGGTTTCGATAGCCTCCCACATACGGGTCACTTTACCTTCAGGCTCAATACGAGCATAAGAACCTTGCTTTATTTCACCATTTTCTTTAACCATTTCGTTCAATAGTTTAGGGTTTGCAAACGTTGCACGTTGAGCAGTTAAGTGATCCCCTCGGTGAGTAGCATACGAGTTAAAGTCTTCTTCGGGTAAGCCCATTTTAGCAAGGTACTCACCCGCAGCACTTGATGCTAAGATTGCATTGGAGGGTGATAAGTGATCAGTCGTAATATTGTCACCTAATACAGCTAATGCACGCATATCAGTTAAACTACGCTCACCAGCCAATGCACCTTCCCAATATGGCGGGCGACGAATATAAGTGCTTTGCGGACGCCATTGATAAAGTGGGTCGTTGTCTTCACCATAATCAACACTTAAATCAAACATAGGCTCGTAAACCTTTCTAAATTGTTCAGGTTTAACGCTTTGTTTAATCACTGCATCAATTTCTTCATCTGATGGCCATAGATCCATTAAGCGGATTTCGTTGCCGTGTGAATCGATTCCCAATACGTCTTTTTCGATGTCAAAACGAATAGTACCTGCAATGGCATAAGCAACCACTAAGGGAGGTGACGCAAGGAACGCTTGTTTGGCATAAGGGTGAATACGACCATCGAAGTTACGGTTACCCGACAACACAGCAGTTGCGTATAAGTCACGGTCAATAATTTCTTGTTGAATTTTAGGATCAAGCGCGCCACTCATCCCATTACAGGTTGTGCATGCAAATGCCACAATGCCAAAGCCTAACTTTTCAAGCTCTGGTAATAAATTGGCTTCTTCAAGGTATGATTTAACCGCTTTAGAACCTGGTGCCAAAGAGGTTTTAACCCACGGTTTACGTGATAAACCTTTCGCGTTCGCATTGCGCGCAAGTAAACCAGCAGCAATCACGTTACGCGGATTACTGGTATTAGTACAGCTCGTAATTGCTGCGATAATACATGCACCATCAGGCATTAAGCCTGCTTCATTTTCAACAACCCCTGTGATCCCTGCTTTAGCTAGGTCACTGGTTGCAACACGACGGTGTGGATTAGATGGGCCCGCAATATTACGGCCAACGGATGATAAATCGAACGTTAAAACACGTTCATATTCAGCCGTTTTTAAACTATCGCTCCACAAGCCAGTTTCTTTTGCATAGGTTTCCACCAGCTTAACTTGCTCTTCTTCGCGGCCGGTTAGACGCAAGTAATCAAGTGTGTTGTCGTCAATATAGAACATAGCTGCTGTGGCACCAAATTCAGGTGTCATGTTTGAAATCGTTGCACGGTCACCTAACGTCAGTGCATCAGCCCCTTCACCATAAAACTCAAGGTAAGTTGAAACAACTTTCTCGTTACGTAAAAACTCCGTGATCGCAAGTACGATATCGGTTGCAGTAATGCCTGGTTGTGGTTTACCGGTAAGTTCAACACCAACAATATCAGGTAAGCGCATGTACGAAGCACGGCCAAGCATGACGCTTTCAGCTTCAAGCCCGCCCACGCCCACAGCAATAACGCCTAATGCATCAACCATAGGAGTATGGCTGTCTGTGCCGACTAAGGTGTCTGGAAATGCAACGCCATCACGTTTTTGAATAACTGGCGACATTTTCTCTAAGTTGATTTGGTGCATGATGCCGTTACCCGGTGGAATAACATCAATGTTCTTAAATGCCGTTTTTGTCCAGTTTATAAAGTGAAAGCGATCATCGTTACGACGATCTTCAATGGCGCGATTTTTTTCAAACGCATCGGGTTCAAAACCTGCGTGTTCTACTGCTAACGAATGGTCAACGATTAATTGAGTAGGTACCACTGGGTTTACTTTCGCAGGATCGCCGCCTTTAGCGGCAATTGCATCGCGTAAACCGGCTAAATCAACCAGCGCTGTTTGGCCTAAAATGTCATGACACACGACTCGTGCAGGAAACCACGGAAAATCTAGGTCACGTTTACGTTCAATTAATTGCGAAAGTGCATCGTTTAACATTTCAGGTTCACAGCGGCGAACTAAGTTTTCAGCTAATACGCGTGATGTGTAAGGAAGTGTGGCGTAGCTGCCTGACTTAATGGCATCAACAGCAGCGCGAGTATCAAAATAATCAACGCCGGTGCCTGCTAATGGTTTTCTAAATTCTGTATTCATGATGACTCTACTTGTACTTGGTGACGATGAAGGAAGTTGGGCTTGTTTTTAGTGTTTTTATGCCCTTTCATAAAAGGGCGGCTTGGCCACCCCTGTCATTGGTTTGATTGGTGTTATTAACGCTCAGTAATTGGCGTATAGCTTCGTGCTTCTGGGCCCGTGTAATCAGCGCTTGGGCGGATAATACGGTTATTAGCACGCTGCTCTTTAACATGAGCAGTCCAACCTGTTACACGGCTCATCACGAAAATAGGCGTGAATAACTTCGTTGGAATATCCATGAAGTGATACGCTGATGCATGGAAGAAATCAGCGTTACAGAACAATTTTTTCTCGCGCCACATAACGTCTTCACAACGAACAGATACCGGGTATAACACAGTATCACCCACTTCTGCTGCCAGTTTTTCAGACCATTTTTTGATGATCACGTTACGTGGGTCAGATTCGCGGTAAATGGCATGACCAAAGCCCATGATCTTATCTTTGCGCTCAAGCATGCCCATTAATGCTTCTTCAGCTTGATCGGGACTCGTAAAGCTTTCAATCATATCCATCGCAGCTTCATTCGCACCACCATGCAGTGGACCACGCAAACTACCAATTGCACCTGTCACACATGAATGAATATCAGACAAAGTTGAAGCACACACACGCGCTGTGAATGTCGATGCATTAAACTCGTGCTCTGCGTATAAAATGAGCGAAACATTCATTACTTGCTCAAATAATGCCGATGGCGCTTTGTCATGTAACAAATGTAAGAAATGTGCGCCAACCGAATCATCATCTGTTTCAGTATTAATACGTACACCGTCATGACTAAAACGGTACCAGTAACAAATAATGCTTGGGAATACAGCCACCATGCGGTCGATTGCATCATTGGCTTCACTAAAATCTTGCTCCATTTCTAGGTTACCTAGCATAGAACAACCCGTACGCATAACATCCATTGGGTGTGCATCTTTAGGAATGTTTTCTAGTACTGTTTTTAGTGCGTCTGGTAAACCGCGAAGTGTTTTTAATTTAGCTTTATATTCAGTAAGCTCTACGGTTGTTGGTAATTCACCGCGCGATAGTAAAAAAGAGACTTCTTCAAACTGGGCTTTATCAGCCAGTTCACTAATATCATAACCACAATACGTTAAACCTGAGCCTGACTTACCTACCGTACACAGAGCTGTTTCACCTGCTACTTGACCACGTAAACCTGCGCCGCCTAATGCTTTATCTACCATGAGTGTTCTCCTTCAATGTTGTCGTTATGATTTTTTAGCTGAGAAAAGGTTATCAAGTGTATTTTCATATGAGTGATAGTCTAAAAACTCATATAACTCAGCACGTGTTTGCATATTATCGATTTGGCTTTGTTGTGAGCCTTCGTTAAGAATAGATGCATACACGTTAAGTGCTGCTTTGTTCATGGCTCTGAATGCACTTAATGGGTAAAGCACCATTTCAACACCCACTTCACTTAACTGCTCTTTGGTATAAATCGGTGTTTGGCCAAATTCTGTGATATTCGCAAGGATTGGCACATTTAACGCTTTCGCAAACGCTTGATAATCGGCTAAATCATGAACTGCTTCAGCAAAAATTGCGTCAGCGCCCGCTTCAACACAAGCTGCTGCACGGTCGATAGCTGCATTTAGGCCTTCTTTTTGGAATGCATCAGTACGCGCCATAATGTAAAAATCGCTATCCGTTTTTGCATCAACCGCGGCTTTAATACGGTCAACCATTTCATCTTTAGAAACGATTTCTTTATTTGGACGATGACCACAGCGCTTTTGTGCTACTTGGTCTTCAATATGAAAACCCGCCGCGCCCGCTTTCGTCATTTCTTTAACTGTACGCGCAATGTTAAATGCCCCGCCCCAGCCTGTATCGGCATCAACAAGAAGCGGTAAGTCGGTAGCGCTGGTAATTCGACGAATATCTTCAAGTACGTTGTCTAGGCTGGTCATGCCTAAATCTGGCATGCCGTATGATGCATTAGCCACACCAGCGCCTGAGAGGTATAACGCTTGGTGGCCTGTTTTTTCAGCCATCATGGCACAATACGCATTGACAGTGCCGACCACTTGCAGTGGCTTATTGTTGGCTATCGCCTGTTTGAACTTTAATCCTGCTGACATTGGATAACTCCTATCTTTGAACGGTCACAGCTCTTTGGCTGTGTCTAATTTTTAAAATTAATCTGTGACGGTTTGACGACAACTCGGCTATTTTTTTGCCGCGTGTAAATCAAACTTAGTCTGTATATTGGCCTGAGAAGCGCTTATATGGCGCTTCATTAGCATTTCAGCTAACTCCCCATCATGATTTTCAATGGCATTAATAATTGCAAGATGCTCATCAAAAGCCTTTGATACGCGAGGCCCCGCCATGCCCATTTGTACACGGTACATACGGATTAACTGATACAACTCATTACATAAAAGATGAATTAAGTGTGCGTTTTTAGAGCCTTTGATTATGCGATAATGAAAATCAAGGTCACCCGCTTCTTGGTAGTAAGATTCACCTTCTTTGACACGTTGTGTTTGCAAGTGTTGATTAAGTAACTGCTTTAAACCTTGCACTTCTTGTGGCTCCATATTGTCGGCAGCTAAACGACACGCAAGACCTTCAAGCGCACTACGAACCTGATACACTTCAATAAGTCGCTCAGCAGTCAGTGCCACAACACGACAACCCACGTTTGCTTTACGTTCAACTAAGTAGCAACTTTCTAAACGATTAAGTGCTTCACGTAATGTAGCGCGACTAACGCCATAACGCTTCGCAAGTTCAGGCTCAGAAATTTTACTACCCTGTTCAATAGTGCCTTGAACTATTTCACGGCGCATGTCGACAAACACTTGGTCTGACGCTGTCGTTATCGTGATATCGTTATAGTTATCGTTGGCTTTTTGCTCTGTCATAGTCACTTCTTTAAACGTGCTGAATTTAGATTGTCGACAATTAATAACGTCACTATGCGCGCTATCGTATAAACTGTCAACCTTCAGACCATGAAAACAGGCTAAAAAAACAGCTAAATGTCGACATAAAGTGATATCTTTTGAAAATATTGACCATAAACAGTGTTTATAGGGGTGAAGTGTCGACAGTTTAGTCATACGTGTAAAACTATAAAAAAGTCCCCCGTACACATCAAAAATGATATGATCAGCACATTATCACGTGACTTGAGAGCCCTTTCGTGGACGCTAATACATTTATTCCCGATTCATTTATTGATGATGTAAAAAGCTACCTTCCTGCACATTTATCCCTAGACGATTTTATTGCTGCCTGTAGGCGCCCGCTCAGACGCTCTGTACGCGTTAATACATTAAAGATGTCTGTTGAAGAGTTTCAGCGCCAATGCGCACGCAAAGGCTGGGAGTTAACGGCCATTCCGTGGTGCGAAGAAGGGTTTTGGTTAACGCGACCAAGCGAAGAGGAATCCGCTCTTGCCATAGGCAATACTGACTTGCATTTAAGTGGCGCTATGTATGTACAAGAAGCAAGCTCAATGCTCCCCCCGGTTGCACTTAGAACAGAAGTACAGCACAGCGATGCGGTACTTGATATGGCGTCGGCGCCGGGTTCTAAAACATCACAAATTGCCGCCATGATGAATAATCAAGGGGTTTTAGTCGCGAATGAATTGTCGTCATCACGCTTAAAAGTACTGGCTGCCACACTTAAACGCATGGGCGTGGGTAACTGTGCGCTGTCACATTTTGATGGTGTGATCTTTGGTGATTACATGTATGAATGCTTTGATAGCATTTTACTCGACGCACCGTGTTCTGGTGAAGGCACCGTTCGTAAAGATGCAGACGCCCTTAAAAATTGGTCCATTGAATCTAACATCGATATTGCAGCGGTTCAAAAAGCACTCATTAAAAGTGCATTTTATGCATTGAAGCCTGGCGGTACACTCGTTTATTCAACCTGTACCCTAACCCCACTTGAAAACCAGCATGTTTGTGAGTATTTATTAGACACATTTCCTAACTGTGTTGAAGTACAGCCACTTGATTGTTTATTCGAAGGGGCAAATAAGGCGACAACCCCTGAGGGCTACTTACACGTATGGCCACAAACATACGATAGCGAAGGCTTCTTTATCGCAAAATTCAAAAAAGTAGCTTCAGTTGATAACCCGAATCAAAAAGTCAAAAAAGGGGCTTTTCCATTTACGGCGTTTGATAAAAAACAAAGCCAAGCATTTATGCAAACAATTAAAAAACAGTTCGGTCTAAAATCACTGCCAGGCAGCTTAATGCAGCGTGACAAAGAACTTTGGTTATTTCCTGAATCCTTTAATGCACTTCAAGATAAAATCAAATATTCCCGCTTAGGAATCCAAATTGGTGTGATCCATAAAGGGGGTGTGCGCTTAACGCATGAGTTTGCCACAGTATTTGGCCAAGATTGCGCTAAAAACACTTATGAAATGACAGCTTCTCAAGCAAATGATTACTTCAATGGTAAAGATATCCGTCTTGAAAAACCGGTTCAAGACAATGGTGAAGTTGTGTTATTGCTGTGTGGCTGTCCCGTGGGTTTAGGTAAATGGCAAAAAAATAAAATTAAAAACTCTTTACCACGCGATCTCGTGCAAAATACCCAGTTGATAACATGGGTATAACATGCGAATAAACGCTGCATAAACACGGTTCTACTTTGGGTAAACAAAGGTAACAACTTGATTTTAAACCAGTATAAAATTTGTACATTTATAGTGCAATTTTCATCTCATTAACTACACTTAAAAGTACTTTCTACTTCTCCCTACTGAATTTAGAAGGTGTTTTTTTAAAGTTAGCGCAGGCTCGCAAGAGCCACCCCCTAAGCCCAGAACAATGCGGATTCGTTCTGGGCGTTTTTTATTCAAAAGTCGCATAGCCAAACATAATCCTTTTTGATTTCATTAATAAAATAACTAAAAAGGATCCTCCATGTTAAAACCGCTGTGTGTATTATTTCCCGTTTTTATTAGCTTCCAAAGTATTGCGAAAAACAGCCAATACGAAGGCTTTAGCTATCCTAATAAGGCAAAGAACGCCATTAGTATTTCCTTTGATGATGCCAGACACAGTCAGGTAGACACAGGGTTAGCACTATTAGACAAGTATCAGGTTAAGGCCACCTTTTATGTCTCCCCTTTTAATGTCAAAGAACGCGTTGAAAAATGGCAAAAGGCAGTAAAGTCTGGGCATGAGATAGCGAACCACACTACCAGCCATTTATGCACCGGCAATTTTGAGTGGTTGCGTAAACAGGGGGGTTCTCTTGAGCAAATTACGCTCAAAGACATAGAACAAGATATTCTAAAAGCGCAAGACTATATCAAGCATACGCTGGGCATTGAACCAACCTCGTTCGCATATCCGTGTGGAAACACATTTGTAGGGCGTGGTGCTAACACAAAAAGTTATGTGCCTGTTATTGCCAAGCACTTCAAAACAGGTCGAACTTGGCTAGATGAAACCGCCAACAACCCTAATTTTACTGATTTTACTCAGCTTACTAGCTTAGCGATTGATGGCCTTACCTTTGAACAAATAAAAACCATGCTTGAACAGCACCGTACAAACAACAGCTGGATTATTCTTGCGGGGCATGAGGTGGGTAAAAGCAGTCAGTACACCACAGACAGCGAAGCACTTGAGAAGCTTATCGTGTATTTACAAAACCCAGACAATGGTTTTTGGCTTGATACCGTGAGTAACGTGGCTAAATATGTAAAAGCTAACCGACAAGAAATTGATTAATGATCATTTAAATCAAATTCAGTAATTTGGTTATCAGCGTGAATAAGCTCATACTTTGCAAGCAACCCGTCATTAAGTTCAATCAAGCTGATAGCCGCATTACTTACAAGGTATTTTTGCCCGTCGCCTTTAGTTTGATGTTTATCAACTTCCATCTGCCAGCGCTTAGTAAAAAAGTTAAGGGGGCTTTTCGGGGCATATAAAATTGAATCAAGCTTATCGAGTACGTTAATAAGTTTTCGCGGGAACTCATTTTTAATACCACTGGCCGTTAATTGCCAAATACGGTTTTTATGTTTCCCAAAGCGCTTTTGAACAGAAAAACAAAATGAATAATGGACATCGCCAGAAAGAATTAATGTTTCTTTCGGTGTATCTTCACGCCGAAATGTATCGAGTAACTTTTTAGCAGAGCCTTCGTGAGCCATCCAGTTTTCAACATCAACTAATAAAGGCTGACCACAAAAATTAAACATAGCCTGAATCGCTTCTATTGATTTCACCCCAAATACGGGCGCTGGAGAAACGATAATAACCTTATCATGCGAAAGTAAACTTTCTTCAAGTTCGGTTAAGCGTTCCCAGTCGAGTAAACCTGAAGGCTCATTAAAGTTTTGCTCATTACGCCAGCGATGGGTGCGCGTATCAAGCACCACCACTTTAGGAATGGTATTGAGCTCGTAATGCCAATAATTGAAATTGAGGATCAGCTTATCGAACTCTTTGAACTGCCATGTTTGGCCGTCAAAGCTTTTTGTGAACGCAGATAACAAAGACAGCGTTTTTTCACCCGCATCATTACCAATTCCTTGCATTAACCAATAACTTATTAAGCCGTTATTAACGATTCGTCGGCTGACTGGGTGTTGATAGATAGCGTGCTCCCACCCTGCCGTTAAATTCCAGTCATCTGTGACATCATGGTCGTCAAACATCATCAGGGTTGATACATTAGCAAACAACCGCTGTGTTTTATTCAACCCATCCGCAAAGCCAAGGAGTGCATCCTTTTCAAGCTGAAATTGCGTGGCGTGTTTAGGCGGCAGTGTTGGGCAATCTGTCTGTGCAAAATCAATTAGCTGCCACGAAACAGCACTAAAGTTAAGTATATAAAGTGCAATGAACTCTTGAAAATGTACTAAATGATTTTCAGCTTTTAAACTAGAAAAATGAGGCTCATCTTTTTTTAGCCAATAACCGACTCCCCATTTGCTGCGATTTTGCCAAGGCACTTTAGGTAAATAAAGATGGCGACTATAAAGCTGTTCGCTAAAACAAGCGGGTAAATTGAGCTTAAGCGGCGGCTCTTTAAAGATCCCAAACAGCGTTATGATTTTTTCTATCGCCAGTAACATCGGCCCTGCAACATCATCTGCGTATACTTGATCACCCGATAACAAAAGTAAATCAGCACCCGCGTTTAGCGATTGTCGCTGCTCATTTTGCCACGTGTCGGCTGCCACCAAACTATCTTTAGCAGGATGATGGGGGTTACGGCACGAACCATGTAAGATTTTATCGAGTCTATTAGGAATTACAAATGCAGGAAAATCGGCACGTTCGTAGCAAAATGCAGATAAATCGAGGCTTTTATCACGATCATGAAGTGAATAATAGATCAGTGAATCAACCCCAAATGGCTGTGAGGTTGGTAAAACAATGACATAGTAAAGAAAGAGAGCCTCGCCTAATTGAATGACTTCATGCTGACAGGTAGATTCAAGGCCCTCAAACTCAATTCTATAATCACTATTTCGGGTTGTTACAAACTGAAAACAAACTTGATGAGGATCTGCACGGCGTACCATAGGCCCCATAATAAGTTGAGGTAAATTTGATACGCCGGTCATTGTTAAGCCCTTTTTGCTTGCTTAAACAGTGAATAGAAATTATCTGTCGTTGCGTTAGACAATTCGTTAAAAGTAAGCCCTTTTAACTCAGCAATATAATACGCAACGTCTTCTACATACGCGGGTTGGTTTGTTTTTCCACGGTATGGTACAGGGGCTAAATAAGGCGAATCTGTTTCGATTAAGAGCCGATCTAATGGGATTTTCTTCACAACGTCTTTTAGTTCAACGGCATTTTTAAATGTGACAATGCCTGAAATCGAAATATAAAAGCCCATATCAATCGCTTTCTTAGCCATATCCCAATCTTCAGTGAAACAATGCAGTACACCACCACATTTTTCAGCATTATGAGCGCGCATCAGGTTAATTGTGTCCTCACGCGCATCTCGAGTGTGAATGATAAGGGGTTTGTTAAGCTCATTAGCAACGTCTATATGCCCAACAAAGCTCTCTTGCTGAACGATATGCGTTTCTTTTGAGTAATAATAATCAAGACCTGTTTCACCAATTGCAACGACTTTATCGTGAGTAGCAAGGTTGATCAGTTGGTGTTTATCAAGTGCATCTTTTTGATCAAGAGGGTGTACGCCACACGAAGCGGATACATCTGGATAATCTTTAATTTTTTCAAGCATGCTTGGAAACTGCTCCAAAGTCACACTAACACATAAAAAGTGTTCGACTTGCTTTGCACGTGCGTTTTCAAGTACTTGGTCTAAATTAAGGTCGAGTTTGTCGAAGTCAAGACGGTCTAAATGACAATGAGAATCTACAATCATGGTACTACTTTTTTACATGGTATACGTCGGATTGTCAGAGTTTAACATAGTACCCAGCAGTTTTTCGATCTTGGCATTTAAATTGGTTTTATCGTCGATAAAGCTTATACCAATACCTGGCGGATTCGAGCTTTGTGCACCTTGCGGGGTTATCCAAGCAACCTTCCCAGTAATTACGTCATCTTCTAAAGCATCTGGTAATGTCACTTTTAAAGCCAATGAATGCCCCATTTCAAACCGCATATTAGTACGTACAAACAAACCACCATTTTTTATGAAAGGCATGTAACAGCGATATAATTCTTCTAAATCTTCGATATCTACTAATAATTCTTGCACAATATGTCCTAATTATGGCTTTCACGTAAAGAAAACGCTAGTTGCGAAATGGCCAGCGGCATATTCAAACCAAGCACATGTGAGCTGTTATAAATAAACTCAGAAATTGCAGATTGCGCTTTTTGATAGCTGAAAAAATCCATTCCCAATACTAATTGCGTTTTTAGTTGCTCAGTTAAAAACAAAGTAAAGACATTAACCAAACTTGTATCTTTATTCAGTATGTCGACTAACGCACTGAAATTATGGCTGTCTTTTATCTCAGTTGCAAATTTATAGAGTGTATCAATAGACTCTAATTGCTGTTCATTTTGCCATTGTTCTACTAGGAGTGGTTGTTGCGAAAACAAACCCAACCAAGAATAATTAGGAATATCTAGGGAGGCTAACCATTGTGTCGTAGTTTCTATATTAACTTTCACTTCGTGCACAGCACAACGACTGAGTATGGTCGCAGGTAATTGCGCGATTTGTTCACAGGTTAATAATAGGTAGCGGTGTAAACTTGGCTCTTCAAGCGTTTTTAATAGCGCATTGGCAGCGGCTGTGGTCATTTTATGGCACTGCTCAAGTACAACCACCTTATTACCGTTTTGAGCAGCTGAATGGTTTATAAAATCGGTAATATCACGAATTTCATCAACACCGATCGTTTGCCCGTCTACTTTAACCACCCGTTTATCGGGATGCGTGCCTGCTTGATTTAACAAACAACTTTTACAATGACCACAGGCAACCAAATTATTGGCTGAGGCACATAACAAACCATCAGCTAACTGCTCTACTAAGCGCTGCTTGCCAACCCCTTTATCACCATTAAACAATTGCGCATGGTGAAAACGATGCTGAGAGTAGCTCTGTGCTAACTGCTGTTGTAAGGGTTCAAGCCAAGGCAATGGCATATTATTTTAAACTCTCAAAAAAGGTATCAAGTACCGTGGTGATGGCAGCATGCACTTCAGGCATCGCTTTATTTGCGTCAACAGTTTGAATACTGGGATCATGTTCAGCAAGTGCCAAATAACGCTCACGTGTACGTTCAAAAAAGCCGAGCGCTTCTTGTTCAATTCGATCAAGTTCTCCGCGTCCCTTCGCACGTGCAAGTCCCACAGCAGGGTCAATATCTAAATATATTGTTAAGTCTGGCTTTAAGCCTTTTAAAACCATATCAGCCAAAAAAGAGAGTTTTGATTGCTCAATACCACGACCACCCCCTTGGTAGGCTTGCGATGAGAGATCATGACGGTCTCCCAGTACCCAGGTCCCTTTATCGATTGCAGGTTTAATAACATTCGCAACAAGTTGAGACCGTGCAGCGTACATAATAAGCAATTCTGTCTCACCCGTTATTTGCTCTTCATGGGCCTGTTTTACAATGTGACGTAGTGCTTCCGCCACAGGGGTACCACCTGGCTCACGTACATTAATAAATTCAACCTGCTTGTGCTGTAGGTAAGCTTGGCACACGGCGATTGCCGTTGATTTTCCAGCCCCTTCAAGACCTTCAATCACTATAAATTTCGCTGTCATATGACTCTATTCTGGTTATTTGTTTAATTGGTACTGCTGCACAGCACGATTATGCTCTTTCAATGTTTTTGAAAATTGATGGCTCCCATCGCCTTTCGCCACAAAATAAACATACTCTGACTCAGGCGGATTCACCGCTGCAAGTAATGCCGCTCGCGATGGCATGGCAATCGGCGTTGGCGGCAGCCCTTTAATTTTATACGTATTATACGGTGTGTAAGTGGTTAAATCTTTACGTTTAATATCACCATCAAAGTCGGCTCCGATGCCGTAAATTACCGTTGGGTCTGTTTGTAAGCGCATATTGCTCTTTAACCGATTCGTAAAAACAGCCGATATTAAGGGCCTTTCACTTGCAAGCCCTGTTTCTTTCTCGATAATTGAGGCAAGTATTAGTGCCTCATACGGTGAGTTCAAGATTAAATCGTGTGCTCTATTTTGCCACGCATTATCGAGCTCTGTTTGCATTTTAGAGTAGGCACGCTTTAATACACTGCTGGCCGTGTCTTCACTATGATAGTGGTACGTATCAGGGAATAACCAACCTTCTAAATTTTCATCTTTATTGCTAATTTGCTTTGCTAAATTCTCTTCATCAAGGTCTTGCTTTAAATGAGTTTGCTTAGCAATGTTGGTAATTACTTCTCTCAGTGGTTGCCCTTCAATAATAGTAAAACTAAAGCTGACTTGAGCGCCTTGATTAATGCGGCGAATATTATCGATTACAGAGGTAGAATCAAGCTCATACAAGCCTGCTTTTAAATCCGTTAAGGTCGGGTCTAACTTTGCAAGCACCTGAAATTTAAAACAACTGTCAAGCCATTGCTTACTTTGCCACTGTTGGCATAATTGATTAAATCCTGTTCCGCGGTCCACTTTAAACAGTGTGCTGTTAGTAACATTTAATGGCATACTCAATGCTGCTTGAAGTTGTTGATAGCCAATACCACAACATAGCAATGCTAATAAAAGCACGCTAACAATGACTTTTATCACACATTCTCCTTGGCAAACTGGGTCGCTAATAATGCTTTACTTCGAGTAATGTCAAACTGTGTATCCGTAATGGCTGCAACAGGCACAACACCCATTAAGCTATTACACATAAAAACCGCATCCATCGCTAATAACTCTTCTACGCTAATTTGTTTAAACTCAATTGCTAACTTAGCACATAACGATTTTAGGTAAACCCCAGTAATCCCACAGTTATTTAATTGTGGCGAAAAAATCTGTTCATTTTTTATCGCAAATAAATTAGCAGCAGAGCTTTCGATTACATTGTCATTAATATCAAGCACTACAACATCGTCGCAATTAAGTGTGTTCATTTGATTTTTAATGAGCACTTGCTCGAGGCGGTTTAAGGTTTTTAAACCGGCAAGCACAGGCTGATGTGCAAGTTTAATACTGCTTATAGCGAGTGAAACCCCCTGCTCTTGCCATGTTTTATAATGTGCAACAGCAGGTAATACCGTGATAAGAACTTGAATCGAAGGCGCTTCAGGTAAGCCGTAACCTCGGCCGCCACTGCCGCGGGTAATAACAATTTTTAAAATGCCTGATTGCATATCGCCTATGGCCTGAAGCGAGGCATTTTCTATTGCCATGACATCTAAAGTTGGGAATGCTAAGCGCGCTGCACATTCTATTAAACGGGCTTTATGCAATGGCCAGTGCTCTATACTGGCATCATTAATGCGAGCCGTCGTGAAGAAGCCATCACCATAGTTAAGACCACGATCTTGAAAGCTGACCATGGTGTGGTCGTTGGTTATAATTATTGTTTGTTTAAATTTACTCATATAAAAAAGCCCAGTTAAACAACTGGGCTCTTCTTAATTTAGTCCGTTGTTACCGGCAATTATACCTTTTTAAATAGCAACGAGCCATTAGTACCACCAAAACCAAACGAATTACACAGTGCATAATCCAATTTAGCGTCACGTGCCGTGTGCGGTACATAGTCTAAATCACACCCTTCATCAGGATTATCAAGGTTAATTGTTGGGCTTACTTTTTGGTCTTGTAAAGACAAAATAGTAATAATAGACTCAACAGAGCCCGCTGCACCTAACAAATGACCCATCATTGATTTAGACGAACTAACCATCACATCTTTTGCTGCATCACCAAAAATTGATTTAACAGCCGATGTTTCAGCTTTATCACCTGCATGCGTTGAAGTACCATGCGCGTTAATGTAGCCCACTTGGTCAGCATTTACTTGTGCATCTTTCAACGCATTTTCCATAGCAAGTGCTGCCCCAGCGCCATCTTCTGGCGGTGAGGTCATGTGGTAAGCATCACCACTCATACCAAAACCTACAAGCTCTGCATAAATGTTTGCACCACGTGCTTTTGCATGCTCATACTCTTCCAGTACGATAACACCTGCACCATCGGCCAGAACAAAACCATCGCGGTCTTTATCCCACGGACGAGATGCGGCTTGTGGATCATCATTACGTGTTGATAATGCACGAGCTGCATTAAATCCGCCCATACCAATTGGCGTAGATGCTTTTTCAGCACCACCCGCAACCATCGCATCAGCATCACCGTATGCAATCATACGCGCTGCGTGGCCAATGTTATGCAAACCTGTTGTACAGGCCGTAACGATTGAGATATTAGGACCACGTAGCCCATGCATGATCGATAAGTGACCCGAAATCATGTTAATGATGGTCGACGGTACGTAGAACGGAGAAAGCTTACGCGGACCACTGTTTAATAGTTTTACGTGGTTTTCTTCGATTAACGTTAAACCACCGATGCCCGAACCCACTGCGACGCCAACGCGTGTCGCGTTTTCGTCAGTGATTTCTAAGCCAGAATCTTGTAGTGCTTGTACACCCGCTGCAATGCCATATTGGATAAACAAATCCATTTTTTTTGCATCTTTCGGTGACATGTAAGCTGATGCATCAAAGTCATTCAGCAAACCTGCGAATTTGGTGCCGAAACTTGAGGTATCGAAATGCGTGATAGTTTGAATACCACTTTTACCGTTTAACAAACCTTGCCAAGTAGATTCAACATCATTACCTAGCGGTGTCAACATTCCTAAGCCAGTTACGACGACTCGACGTTTAGCCACGGGTTGCCTCCAATAAGGAAATTATTTTAGGTGGGGTGTATACCAAAATATTCAGTATCATTCTTTAGATAGACTAAGGGCAGCCTAAAGCTGCCCTTAAAATCAAAATGCGATTGATTACTCAGCGTGAGCTGTAACGTAATCGATTGCAGCTTGAACTGTAGTGATCTTTTCAGCTTCTTCGTCTGGGATCTCAGTGTCGAACTCTTCTTCAAGAGCCATTACTAGTTCTACAGTATCAAGTGAATCAGCACCTAAGTCGTCAACGAAAGAAGCTTCATGTTTTACTTCTTCTTCTTTAACACCTAGTTGCTCGATAATAATTTTCTTTACGCGTTCTTGGATGTCGCTCATTCTTCTTTCCTTTATTAAATACGCCAATGCGTTATTTTCAGATTGCGGCGTAGTTTACGCCGCATAATTCTGTGATTCAAGGATTTGCTGATAATTACTTATCTGGTCAAACCTCTTGATTGGTATTTGTTCATTTATCGCTTATTTTCATAGCGAATTCAAGTATGTTTAAAGCAAGATCACAAAAAATTCAACATTTTTCGATAATCTTTTGTTAGCACTTTGGTGCTAACATTCATTAAACCATGTACATCGCGCCATTTACGTGCAATGTTTCACCCGATACATACGCAGCTGCGTCAGATGCTAAATAACACACTGCGGCTGCAATTTCTTCAGGCTGACCTAAACGACCCGCTGGCACATTTGCAAGCGTGGCTGCTTTTTGCTCATCGGTCAGCTCATCAGTCATGTCTGTTTGGATAAATCCAGGCGCTACAACGTTAACCGTGATACCACGAGACGCCACTTCGCGTGCAAGTGATTTAGTAAAACCAATCACACCTGCTTTTGCTGCAGCATAGTTTGCTTGACCCGCATTACCCATCGTGCCTACAACTGAACCAATGTTGATGATACGGCCATTTTTCTTTTTCATCATAGGACGTAAAACAGCCTTAGATAAACGGAAAACAGAGCTTAAGTTGGTGTCAATAATGTCATCCCACTCGCCGTCTTTCATTCGCATAAGTAAATTATCGCGCGTAATACCCGCATTATTTACTAATACATCAATATCACCTAAATCAGCTTTGATCGCAGCAAGTGTTGCTTCAATCGACTCTGGATCAGTCACGTTTAACGCATAACCTTTACCATTATCGCCTAAGTACTCACTGATTTTTGCAGCACCTGATTCGCTTGTCGCTGTGCCCGCAACTTTTGCACCTTGTGCCACTAAGGTATTCGCAATCGCTTTACCTATACCGCGGCTAGCACCTGTGATAAGGACAACTTTGCCCTCAAGAGAAAATAAATTTGTCATTCTATTCCTACTTATTTCGCTTCATCAATCGTAGCTTGCGTGTTTACCGCTGCGCATACCATTGCTTTATCAATACGTTTAGCCAGACCCGTTAATACTTTGCCTGGGCCAAATTCATAGCTTTGTGTAATGCCTTGCGCTACAAGGGCCTGTACAGTTTCAGTCCAGCGTACTGGGCTGTATAGTTGACGTACTAGCGCATCTTTAATTGCTTCACTTGATTGCTCTGCTTTAACGTCAACATTATTAATTACATCACACTTAGGTGTATTAAATGTTAAAGCTGCTAAATCAGCGGCTAATTTTTCTGCCGCAGGTTTCATTAACTCACAGTGTGAAGGCACGCTTACAGCAAGCGGTAAGGCACGTTTTGCACCTGCTTCTTTACACGCTTCTGATGCGCGCTCTACCGCGGCCTTGTGGCCTGCAATAACAACTTGACCAGGTGAATTATAATTAACTGGTGAAACCACTTCGCCATTAGCCGATGCTTCACATGTGGCTTTAATTTCATCATCACCTAAACCGATAATAGCTGCCATAGAACCGGTACCCGCTGGTACTGCTTCTTGCATATATAAACCGCGGTTTTCAACAAGCTTGACGGCTTCGCTTAAACTAACAACGCCTGCACAAACAAGCGCTGAATACTCGCCTAAACTGTGGCCAGCCATAACAACGTCTGCATCAGGGTTTGCTGCTAACCATTGGCGGTAAATTGCCACACTGGCAGTTAACAAGGCCGGTTGTGTACGATGGGTTTGATTTAATTCTTCTTCTGGACCATTAAGTACAAGTGCAGCTAGATCATAGCCAAGCGCGTCTGATGCTTCTGCAAATGTTGCTTTAACAATATCAGAATCGGCTAAAAGTTCAGATACCATGCCCACAGTTTGTGAGCCTTGACCTGGAAATACGAGTGCAATTTTATGTGCCATACTTTGCTCTTATCATTAAACAAAAAAATAATTCTTTTGTAGGCAGCATAACAAGTTTTTTAAATGCTGCACTACTTTATTGTTGGATGTGTTTGCTCAAAAATCGCAGCGATTTTTTCAGGGAGTTGGCGTTCGACTTCCCGCACGGCTTCATCTATAGCAGCATGGAACGCCTTTGCAGAGGCATTACCATGGCTTTTAACAACAATACCGCGCAATCCTACCAGACTTGCGCCATTATACTGGTCGGGGTTCACCCGCTTGTAGAGCTTTTTTATCACTGGACGCAATAAAAACGCCAAACATTTGTATAAAAAATGTTTGTGTAAGGCTTTCGTTAATTTATGCATGATAAGTTTGGCAATCCCTTCACAGGTTTTTAATGCCACATTACCTACGAATCCTTCGCACACAATCACATCGGCTTTACCACTGAAAATATCGCTACCTTCACTGTAACCTGTGTAGTTGAGATATTTACATTGCTGCATTAGTTGTGCAGCTTGCTTTATTCCCTCATGCCCTTTGATGTCTTCAGAGCCAATATTTAATAAACTAACGCGAGGATTATCACAGCCAAGCGCTTGTCCTGCGACCACAGAGCCCATAATGCCAAACTGATAAAGTGTTTGCGCATCGCAATGCACATTGGCCCCTAAATCTAATAGATAAACGGGATCTTTTCGCTCAGTAGGGACGGCTGAAATAAGGGCTGGTCGTTTTACACCCGGTAGCATCTTTAATACATAATGCGCCATAAAAAATAACGCGCCAGTATTACCCGAGCTTACACAGGCTTGCGCTTCACCCGATTTAACTAAATCAAGGGCAACTCGCATTGAGGAATCTTTTTTTGAACGAACAGCTGAAGCGGGTTCACACGCATTAGTAACAACTTCACTACAATGACGAATGATTAATCGCGGGTGAGAAAGCGAATCAAGCGCTTCAAGTTCTTTAAGAATAACTTGCTGATTACCACATAAGATCAGTCTTAAGTTGGTATTAGCATTTACCGCTCTTACGGCGGCGGGGATAGATGAACGGGGGCCGTAATCGCCCCCCATCATATCTAACGCTATGGTTAGATTGGTCAGCATATAGCAATCTCTTAGTTAGAAATTACTTTAACGCCTTTATAGTAACCGTCAGCAGTTACGTGGTGACGACGGTGAGTCTCACCAGAAACTTGGTCTACAGTTAAAGTTGGACCACTGATCGCATCGTGTGAACGGCGCATGCCGCGTCTTGCACGAGACTTTTTGCTTTTTTGTACAGCCATTAGTCTTCTCCTAAGAATCTTTCTTAAGTTGTTTCAAAATATCAAATGGATTTGGTTTGTCATCTTTTGCTGATAATTTACCAAAGCTTGTAGGCTCTGATGAATAACTGCACGAGGCTTCGTTGTGTGTAGGCACTATAGGAATTGCCAAAATCAGTTCGTCTTCGATTAACTCAAACACGTTGATTTCGCCATTTTCGTCCAGTTCTACTTCATCGTAACCTTCAGGAAGATGATCTGACTCTGCATCCAAACCGACTGGCGAATACACAAAGTCTTGATCCAAATCCAACCCTAATTCACCATTGCAGCGTTGACAAGTTACGGTTACATGTACTGATAAATTACCACTTATCACTACTAAACCCTGGTCATCAATTTTGCAATGAATCTTTACCGCTATTTCACCTGCTTCTTCCTGCACAACTTGCTCTAAACGAGAAAGTTTTTCAAGCGGTACAATACCGTCATACGTTAAACGATGTTGTGCTGCTTTGCTGGGATGAAGAGTGATGGGAATTTTCACCTTTTGCATAGGGGCTGCATCATATAGATAGTTAGTTGGTTAGTCAAAGTAAAAAACCAATTTTAGTCGGTTTTTAACGATCTTCTGCTTTGTTTTCGGATTCATTGTGGCTTATCCTTGCCAAAAGACATTTTATACCCAGAATATTTTATGAAACCAACACTTATATTAGCGTCAAGCTCACCATTTAGACAGCAATTAATAACTAAATTAAATCTACCTTTTGAAAGTTTTTCACCTGATATCGATGAATCAGCGCTAGAAAATGAAACGCCCTCGCAACTTGTTAAGCGACTAAGTGAGCAAAAAGCGCGTGTCGCAGTTGAACATTTTACCAATGGCTTAGTGATAGGCTCTGATCAGGTGGCCGTTTTCAACAATAAAATACTAGGTAAACCACACAATAAAGAAAACGCCGTTGCGCAATTATCCGCATTTAGCGGCCATACTGTGAGATTCTTAACGGGTTTGAGTGTCTTCGATATAGAATCAAATAACGCAATCACGACGGTTGTGCCATTCGACGTGACTTTTAGAACACTAACACTTGAGCAAATTGGCGCATATTGCGATGCTGAGCAACCTTACAATTGTGCTGGCAGCTTTAAAAGTGAAGGATTAGGTATTTGCTTATTTGACAAGCTCAGTGGCGATGACCCAAATACACTTATTGGCCTGCCACTGATCACATTAACTAAAGTACTGGCTGAGTTTGGTGTTGATGTACTGACTCTTCAGCATGAGATGTCAACACGCTAAGTAACTGCCAATACGAATCAACGACAGTAATCGGCGCATGTTGTTGCAACTGTGCCTTACTGTGGGCACCAAAGCTCACACCAATACAGGCAATACCAGCGGCATTCGCCATCGCCATATCCAATTGGCTATCGCCAATCATCACAGCATCACTTTTCGCTATGCCCTGCTCGTGCAAAATTTGCTCCAGCATATCAGGGGATGGCTTTGACATAGCATCATCTGAGCATTTTACGTTCATAAAATACTTACCGAGGCCCGACTCATTAAGTAATCTATCAATACCTTCACGTCCTTTACCTGTAGCCACAGCCAATTGCACACCTGTGTCGCTTAGCTGATTTAATACCATTTCTACATCAGCGAATAACGGTGTAGGTGTGACATCTAGCTCACGGTATTGGGCTTTATAGCCAGCGACTAGTTCATCATTTAAGTGTAAATAGGCAGGAAAAAGTGCTTCAGTCGCTTTGGTTAGCGATAAGCCAATCACATCTTTTGCTTGCTGCTCTGTTGGTATATCGATACCAAGCTGTTTGGCAGTATTTTGCAAACACGTAACAATTTTCGGCACAGAATCCATGACTGTGCCATCCCAATCAAAAATAACCAGCTTAAATTTGTTCATTATCAGCACGTAGTTTTTTAATACAGTTACTTAACGCTTTGTCTAATGGCGCTTCAACATGCATCGTTGTTTCGTTTTTAGGGTGGATAAAGCGTAAATCATGCGCATGTAAAAACAACCGATTTAACCCCGTTAACTTATTAACGTATTGATCAAATTCAGCCACACCATATTTATCATCACACGCAATTGGGTGACCTTTGCATTGCGTATGAACACGGATTTGGTGAGTACGCCCAGTCACCGGCGACGCTTGCACCAGTGAACACTCTGCATAACGCTCTAGAACACGGAAACGTGTGTGCGACGGTTTACCTTCGGTATTGTCTACACGCACCACGCGCTCACCAGACTTTAAAGTATTTTTACGTAAGCCTTCAGTGACGTTTTTAGTTTTCGCATCCCATTGCCCATCAACCAGTGCCCAATAATTTTTTTCCATGGTTTTTTCACGCAACTGCTGATGCAAGTGTGTAAGCACAGAACGGCGCTTTGAAATAAGTAAACAGCCTGAAGTATCACGGTCAAGACGGTGAACCAGTTCAAGGCTGCGCTCTTCTGGGCGAAGTACTCGCAGTGCCTCGATTAAGCCATAACTTAAACCACTGCCGCCATGCACCGCCATTCCTGACGGCTTATTAATCACCATCAAGTATTTATCTTCAAATAAAATGGCCTCTTCAAGCTGTTTAACCTTATCTAGCTTTTTCGGCACAAATTCATCTTTTTCGGCCACTTTTATGGGCGGAATACGAATAACATCATCAAGTTGTAATTTATAAACGGGTTTAATGCGCTTTTTATTTACTCGCACTTCACCTTTGCGAAGAATTTTATAAACTGCACTTTTAGGCACACCCTTCAGGTGAGTAATAAGAAAGTTATCAATGCGTTGACCTAAGTGGTCTTCACCTATGGTAACAAATGATACTTGTAAGCCGGTTTTTTCTGACATTGCCTAATCACTGATTTAAGTAAATAATTTAGTTGCTAACGCGGTTGTAATAGTGGGATAATCACCGCTGCGAACATAAAGTTTGCAAGTAACAACGGTGCTTTTTACCACATTAAAACATTCGTGATGCATATTCTGGGTTGCCGATCATACAGATCCGCGCTAAGTTTTCCAAAGCTTTTATAATTACCCAGCCAACACGAGCGTTCAATTATCGGCGATGCGCGTAATATATTGCCTGCATAATTTGAGCACGAATGCTGATTAATGAATAGAAAAAGCAATTGAACAAGATAAATTGTCTGATAGTGACGACGTAACAACGTCATTCAGAGTAAGCTGTTGTAGCAAGACATTGAATTAAAATTTGAACATGGTCGACTTCGGAACAGAACTCGTAAATTAAAACCGTGAAAGACGCGGCAGTTTTGGCACCAAAAAGAATTTAATAACGTGACAACATGTTATTGTCAGCCACACCATAGACACGCTCAATGTAAGCGAACAACGTCGGTTTTTGATTTTAACCAGTCGTGAGATTGCACAAGAATAACCGTCAAAAACCACTGAACAGACGAAATGATATCGTCATGTCAGCGACAGAAATTAGTAGAGTAACAATATGAAACGTATGCTAATCAATGCGACGCAGCAAGAAGAAATGCGCGTTGCACTGGTTGATGGCCAGCGCCTGTATGATTTAGACATAGAGAGCCCAGGTCACGAACAAAAAAAAGCCAATATTTACAAGGGTAAAATTACCCGTATCGAACCATCACTAGAAGCAGCCTTTGTTGATTATGGCGCGGAAAGACATGGTTTCCTTCCACTGAAAGAAATTGCACGCACATACTTCCCACAAGGCTATACATTCCAAGGTCGTCCGAATATTCGTGACGTAATCAAAGAAGGCCAAGAAGTAATTGTTCAGGTTGATAAAGAAGAACGTGGCCAAAAAGGCGCGGCACTAACAACCTTTATAAGCGTAGCAGGCAGCTATTTAGTACTTATGCCAAATAACCCTCGTGCCGGCGGTATTTCACGTCGTATTGAAGGTGATGAGCGTACTGAACTAAAAGAAGCGCTAAGCCGTTTAGAACTTCCTAAAGGTATGGGGCTCATCGTCCGTACTGCGGGTGTTGGCAAATCATTCGAGGAACTAGACTACGACTTAAAAGCGCTTTTAGTTCACTGGGATGCCATTCAACAAGCTGCAGATAGCGGCCCTGCTCCATTCTTAATTCACCAAGAAAGTAACGTTATTTTCCGTGCTATCCGCGACTATCTACGTCGTGATATTGGTGAAATTTTAATTGATAAAGCCCGTGTTTTTGAAGAAGCTAAAGCGCATATTGAACGCTTTCGCCCTGATTTCATGAGCCGTGTTAAGCTTTATCAAGGCGATGTGCCATTATTCACACATTACCAAATCGAAAGCCAAATTGAGTCAGCGTTCCAACGCGAAGTTCGCTTACCTTCTGGTGGTTCAATCGTTATTGATCCAACTGAAGCGCTTACCTCTATCGATATTAACTCGTCAAAAGCAACCAAAGGCGGTGATATCGAAGAGACCGCGCTTAATACGAACCTAGAAGCCGCTGATGAAATTGCACGTCAATTACGTCTACGTGACTTAGGTGGTCTTATTGTTATCGATTTTATCGATATGACACCACCTCGCCACCAACGTGAAGTTGAAAATCGCCTAAAAGATGCTGCACGTCCAGACCGTGCTCGCGTACAAATAGGCAAAATTTCACGCTTCGGCCTTCTTGAAATGTCACGTCAACGCCTGCGTCCATCTCTAGGTGAAGCAAGCCAAGGTCCGTGTCCGCGTTGTAATGGTCAAGGCACTATTCGTTCAAACGAATCAATTGCATTGTCTATCCTTCGTTTAATCGAAGAAGAAGCAATCAAAGACAATACATCGCAAGTAAACGCACAAGTACCTGTTGCGGTAGCTGCTTACTTATTAAATGAAAAACGCCGTAGTGTGCACCGTATTGAAAAACGCCATAGTGTTGATGTGGTCATTATTCCAAATCAACACATGGAAACACCGCACTATGAAGTAGTTCGTTTACGCAAAGATGAAACGATTGAAACTGTTAGCTATGAGCAAGTCGTTGCACCAGAGCCAGAAGCATTTGAAATGGCTAAAGCACCCACAGCACCGGTTCGTGAAGAGCCTGTGTTAAAAGGTGTTGTTATGCCAACAAACCCAGCGCCACAAGCTGCTCCAAAAGCTGAACAACCAGCTCAAGACGTTAAGAAAAGTGACGGTGGTTTATTTGCAGCCATTGGTAAATGGTTTAAATCACTCTTCAGCAACTCTGAAGAAGAGACTGAAAAAGAGCAAGAAGAGAAAAAAGCGGCACAACAGCGCAGCAACAACCGTCGCAATAACGACAACCGTCGCAGAAGCAATAACCAACGTCGTCGTAACAACTCTCGTAATAAGCGTCCTTCAGACGTTGAAGCGAAAGAAGAGAAACCGGCCACTACTTCAGCTCCTGAGCAAAAAGAAAGTAACGAAAACCGTAATAAGCGCCGTCGCAATTCGACTAACCGAAAGCGAAATGAAAAGCGTACTGATGACGTAGAAACAACGTCAACAGAGGCAGTTCAAGAAACGCAAACGGAGCAACCGAAAGAGACTAAACCTAAGGTTCGCCGTCAACGTCGTAATATTCGTAAGAAAGTGCGTTTACAAGACGAAAATGCCGAGGAAGTAAAATCAACTCAGAGCAGTGATACTGTTCAGGCTGAGAAAACAGACAAAGCAGCAAAACCTGCCAAACAGGCGAAAGAAGCGAAAGACGATGTAGTACCAGAGGTTAAATCTGAAACGCCTGCACAGACTGAGGTTAAAGCAGAAAAACCTGCAAAAGCTGACGTTAAATCGGTTAAAACAGAAGAAACCAACACACCGGTTGAGGAGCAAAATGTAAACGCTGAGTCAGTTGCTGATGATGAACAAGCACAGCCGCGCACACGCTCACGTCGTTCACCTCGTCACCTTCGTGCAGCTGGACAACGCCGTCGTCGTCCTGAGCAAGATGAAAAGCAAAATGAAGATAAAGGTGACACACCTGCCTTTATTCCTGTTGCGGATCAAGCTGCTGCTGAATATGAAGCTGAATTAAAAGCTAAACAAGCGCAAACTGAGCAACCAGTTGAAGCGCCTGAATCAGCTAACACTGATGAGCCAGTTAAAGCTGAAGAGCCAGTAAAAGCTGAAGAACCAGTAAAAACTGAAGAACCAGTGCAAGCTGACGAACCAGTAAAAGCTGAAGAACCAGTTAAAACTGAAGAGCCAGTACAAGCTGAAGAACCAGTTAAAACTGAAGAGCCAGTACAAGCTGACGAACCAGTAAAAGCTGAAGAACCAGTAAAAGCTGAAGAACCAGTAAAAGCTGAAGAACCAGTACAATCTGAAGAGCCAGTACAAGCTGAAGAACCAGTGCAAGCTGAAGAACCAGTAACAACTGAAGAACCAGTTAAAGCTGACGAACCAGTAAAAGCTGAAGAACCAGTTAAAGCTGACGAACCAGTAAAAGCTGACGAACCAGTAAAAGCTGAAGAGCCTGTTAAAGCTGAAGAGCCTGTTAAAGCTGAAGAGCCTGTTAAAGCTGACGAACCAGTGCAAGCTGAACAAGCACCTAACAATGAAAGAACAGTGTTAGTTAAGGGTTCAGCAAGCGCTGCAATGGCAAAACCTGCACCAGTTGCAGACAGCGAGCCAGTACCAACACCAGGTGCTATGGCACACGATAAACGTGAAGCTATTCCAGACAGTGGTTTACGCGCAGGTTCAATTAAACCTGCCGGTAAAGCCCGTGCTGATATGGCTAAAACATTATCGGCTGACTAGTCTAGCTGTTATATGAAAAAAGCCGCGTTATGAAAATAACGCGGCTTTTTTGTTTTAGATGTCTCGTCCTGAAATGTGTTTACACATTTAGGACTTATTATGACCAAGTCAAATAATACACCGATCAAACGAACACAACGAGATTATTCATTAGGCTTTAAATTACAAGTTGTCGACGCTGTAGAA